>Ga0307514_10000165_pt1 | contig 187944 bp, 190 predicted proteins | sample 16_EM_MG_FD_203088 | JGI IMG/M metagenome (GOLD analysis project Ga0307514, IMG submission 203088) | Populus trichocarpa ectomycorrhiza microbial communities from riparian zone in the Pacific Northwest, United States - 16_EM | ecosystem: Host-associated > Plants > Roots > Unclassified... | reverse complement strand
CCCCAAAACTGACGCGATCTGGCAGCCGCGTCTACAAATTGTTGCGGGTTTGGGCTGATATCCTACCATGAAAAGCTAGCGCATGCATGATAGAGATTTTCCACAGTCTCACCGGTCAAGGGGATAGAGTATATACGGGCAATGCAAGTGATATTTCGATGCTAGGATAGTTTTCTATCCTCCGACTAAGAAAGACTAGAGGGGAAAGACTGTGGGGCAAAGTCTCCTGTGGTAATTTGTTGGGGGTACGAAGTTAGTTGATTGGTTACGGTCCATAGTGGCTTACCGCGGCGTCCAGGACTGGACAGAACGCATAGCACATGCGAGGATTGAGGTCTATGGATCAATTAAGGTCCACATTGAATTAAGGGTTTTATTGGATTGAAGAGCATCATTCGCCAGTAACTCACTCGACTCAGGCATCTCGATCGGAGCTGTTTGCCGTTTGCGCTCAGTCACTTTCATGGTTTCAGGCGGCAATTCACTTAAATTAGTAGGATACACGAAGCCGCCGCATGCACCTTGCACAAGCGCAAAAACTTTGCCTGCTTTCTTGATATCGCTATATTTGAAAAATCCGCCTGGACGACCACAGGAAATATCAAATCTAATCCATCCACCATCACTTAGGCTTCCTTCTCAACTTGAGCCCTGCCGCTTGGTGCTACTCGTCCAGACACAGTGGCTGGCAGTCTACGTTTGAGTCGAACCTTGACCTTCCCATTCCGGGTCCTCGCCGGTCGACATTTCCTCTAGCTAACTTTAGACCAGCCACTTTGTAGACTGCTCTCACGACGTTTCTTTTCCCTATCGTCGTTCCAACCAACTCACCGCCATGGCTTCCGCGTCAGAATCGAAACCAGCAAGATCTCAATATCACCACTTCATCCCGCGCTTTATACTCCGCAACTATGCCGAAACTTCGGCGTCTGCAAGTGTCAACGCTTCTCGTGGCCGGGGGAGACGTGGTGGCCGAGGAAAGAGACCTTCAGGTCAACGGCAACAGCAGCAGCAGAATGATCGCGACGGCATGATAAAGCTAGTAAACCTCAAGACGATGGAGCTGGAGGAGAGCCCTCTTTCTCGGGCGTTCGGACTGCAGGACATGTACCGCGACTTTGACCGCTCCAATCCCGACCAACATCGTATTGAGCAAAAATTGTCCGCTCTCGAAAGCAAGGCCGGAAAGATTATCTCTGATGCTAGAAAGGCGTTCGAATCTAACAAGGGCGAAGTCCATATGCTACGAGGAGAACGCGACACCCTTCGGAAATTCCTGTTCATTATGATGTACCGCAACAAGGGGTTCCACAGGAGGTACAACCATCAATCGACGGACGATTACAAGTCGAACGATCGGACGAGAATGCTGCAGTACATGAAGGAAAAGGGCTTTAAAAAACCTATAGATGTCTGGTTCGCCAATCTAGAGGCATTTATCGATCTTCAAATGGACCCGGAACGGATGTGGGCGACCAAAATTATGGAGAAGGCGTATCCCGACGACGCGGCGTGGTTTTTCAAGAACATACAGATGTACTTCATGACTTTTTGCACCCCGAAGGATCCTAAAGATGAGTTTCTTTTGACCGAGAATGTATACGGCATCTTTGAGGGATGTACTACCGCTGAGGGGTGGACAGATCACCACCTGTTTGCACCGATATCTTCCAGACTCATGATCGTGCTACGCAGCAATTTGTTGCCCTGTGGGTTCGAAGATGATGATGAGGAGGAACGATTGCAGATGTTAGCAGATATCGTAGCGCGCTATGGGCCGTCTCACGGCAAGTCTTGTCTCGAAGATCTACCGGTAGAGAGGGCGGGCAACAATTACTCCAAGGTTGTGAATCGGAAGCCTGTTCTCCTACCTACCCGGATACGACCCGAAAATCACAAGTTTTATTTCCGATTTTTCGGCATTGACACGAGCCACGTACAGATAATCAATATCATCATGATCGAGGAAGCTTACAACACAAATATGATGCTCTACAAAGAGCTAGAAGGGCTGAAACGAGCATTGGAGGCATATCTGCTCACGGACATGCCGGGATTCAAACGTTTGGCAAACATGTCTAGTAACTTTGATGACCCTTACTGCATCCCGAAAGGAACGATGCCTTCGATAGAGGAAACGCGAGTTGCGTACATTCAAGGTCTTGAGAAAGTTGCCAGAAGCCTCGGCAGCACCGCCAGAGCACAGCATCACACCGTTCCAATGTCAGTGCCACCCGAAATGAAGGGCCTAATGCTCATGCTCCAGCGCCTTAACAGGCTAGGTCAGGAATTTTCATGAGACATGATATGCACGTTTTTACTTGCTAACTTTTACAAGGTGGAAGTATGGAATCTGCGATGCAAGATATCAATCAAACCCGCTTGATGACGAAGATGGCCGGCATGATTGAATTTGCCATGCAGGGGCAAAGCCCTGACTACAAAAAAGAAGTCCGTGGAGTTAGAAAGGACTTCTTTTGCACCTTGCCAGTCAGACGAGTCTGGATTTTTCTGAAAAGCGGAGGCCGTAAAAATTTATCGAAGGATGGTCCTGTTGCAGGACCGGAAGATGTGATCGTTGATGGTAAAGGCTCCCGATAGTGTTCGTGGAAAGACTGAACTGCTGACATGTTTGATAGCGTTACAAGTATTCAATCCAGCTTCTGTCGCTCGCATAATGTACCATGCCTCTATTGCAGACACCTTTAGAAAGCGCAACCCCGATATCGGACTGGTGGGCCGCGCGGTAGAACTTAACGAAGACGGGTACAAAAGGATGAGCCAGCAACGCGAATTGGTTTTTGGCTTTTCACCAGGTAAGGGTTAAGCAAGAAATAACCTCTTTTCTCCATGTAACTAACTCGAAGATCCAGGAAGTATCCGAGACTGCGGTATAGCATCATCTTCTGCTTCCAAGCCCTTAAATTTTCTTTTACTAATATAACAGCGCCAGGCATCTCACTGATTGAATTACATGCTAGAGCCTGGGACTCTTCGAGTTCACAAGCACTCATTTCCATCGGCATCGACCCACTGACTAAAGCAGTCCTATCAGAAGAGCAACGAATCGAGCTGGCTACCCGGAAGGATATGCGCTCCCAGTTCCAGAAGATTTTGACTGCCGTTTTGCCACCGCGTGAGTTGGAGGCCCTGGAAACGGTCATGTTTGGGTTGGTCTATCCGTCTGAGTTCTAAAGGATGTCATTCTTTACGTACAGGCATGGAAGAGGAGAGTCCTGTGCGCAATATTGGTTTTGAGAAGGGGGTACAGAAATGTGAAATGTGAAAGAAGCGCGGTCCTTTCGTGAACAGTCGCTCGTGCTTGTTGTGCCTTTTAGGCACTCGAAAATCCCACGAAAGTTTTTAAATTTTAAAGTTGAGGGGTATTATTCTATATAGTACTTTATGCAGGATGCCCACGATTTTTTGGCCATGCATGGCTGTTCGAACCGAACGGGTGGCTCGCTCCCGATTGAAGAGGATCCCGCGTCAGAGCCCCAGAAAAAGCAAGAACCCGAATCACCAAGAGAGAGCCAAGTCACCTCAATATGGGCTAGTTAGAGTGCGGCTCAATCTTCGTCATCCCGACTCTACTTTAGTACACTAGCATCCGAGACTAGCATCCCGTGGCCTCAGAACCATGGCGAGCGACTGTGAGCCCACGGCACGGCTTCATGCAAGCACACTCTAACTATCGTAACTACACACTTCATTGCTCTTATTTTGCCGCTCTTCTTGGCCCCCCAAATATTCATCTACAAGTTACGCTTCCATTCCCTGTCTGTACCGCGGGCTTGCAGGGTTCGGGCAAATTCATCCCATAGGCTGCGCACGAGAAAACCCTCCATCAAATACTGCGGCCTTTGCTGCCTGGATGCCAGTTAGGAATGTCGATGAGATGGGCTGCAAGAACTTACCTGTAACCATGTGCTTCTGGAGTCCTCGGAAAACGAAATATCTGCCAACTTTAACTTCAGCTTTTGGCATTCCTGGATGGACTAGGTTTGCATTGAATTAGCTTGGCGAATAGAATACCGCAGAAAAAGAATGCAAACCTCTTCGATCGAGTTTTTCACGATATACCGAGTTGTTATCACGTCTTTGTCTTGTCCCATTCGGTGGATCCGGTCTAGAGCTTGTTGTTCGGCCATCGGGTTCCACTGAGGCTCCATTAAATGAGCACGAGATGCCGCAGTAAGATCCAGTCTGTATGATATCTTGTCAAAATACAGTGATTAGAACCGAGCTATAATCAGCATCCAACTTACCCAACACTCCCGCTTCCAATTGATACCAGTAATATATTGACATCTGTGCTGTTTCGAAAAAGTTCTATGGATGTCCGGCGTTGTTCCACAGTTGATGACCCATCGAAACGAGTGAATACCATGTTGTTAGCTTTTAGGGCCATTTCGATGAGATCTAGCATTTTCGTCCAGCTCGAGAATACAACACTGTAAACTTGTCAACGAATGAAACTGCTAGGATTTATCTGGAACCTATGCTTAGACAGTACCTTTTGATGGGCTTCTCAACCCCCACAGGAGAGTCGCCCTGCAGATTCCAGATCAAGGCTTGGACTTTGCTAGACGGCCCACGATATGGCTGATCCTGAGCCGAATAAAACTCATCTGGTTGATCAATGTTCATGGTAATGCATTGATTTTCGTGAAGTTGAGGTTCCCTTATTCTTATTTGCGTATTGGTCATATTCCACTGAAAAGTATTTGATTGGTGGTATTGAAGGTCTTCTGGGCTACCAAATGTGGTGTTCCCCCATCGGCTTGTCGGGGTACGGTTTAGCCCTAATCGTATTTCAATCCTTTGCCTCTTTTCTTTTTGCAGTAAATCGATCCCATGGTTGCATACAAGACGAAGCGATAACACCGACTGAAGTATTACCCCGAAGGAGGATATTCTTTTCCCTTTCGAGACGGCTTCATCAATCAATCTTGCCGCATCCATTCTACACTCATCGTATACTCGCCTCTCATCTTGGGTAAGGATGACATCTTGTATTCGGTGATTGTTGGATGGTAATGGATCTTCCAATGTAGCCTTTGTTCTCCGGAGGCAAAAGGCACTAACAAGGGTGCGGAGCCTTCGTATCCCCTCAGAGTCCCCCTTTTGCAGCGGTTTGACAACCTCTTGATGAAACCATGTGAAGTTCTCCGCAGGACCAACTCGTAGGAAGCGCAGAAGGGATCCAAAATCTTGGATCTTGTTCTGGATTGGGGTACCGCTGAGACACCATCTACGTTCGGCATCGAGCTTATAGATTGTCTGGAATAATTGGCTGGTTTGTTCCCGGATGACGTGGGCTGGAGCAATAGGTAAGTTTTATGATCCCAATATATACAGATACTTTAGGCTAACCTTCATCTAAGATAATGCGAAAGAATTCAATGCTCTCAAGAGTGCTACTACCTGGGGCTGGGCATTTATTCGAGGATATTTCACTTCTTACAGTACCATATGTCGTAATTATCAAGTCGAATTCAGCTAATCTCTCCCGGTTTCTTTCTCGCTGCGTACCATGGTAGACGTGGATCCTCAGAGCGTTGGGTTCAAGATGTCTGGCAGCTGTTAGTCACATTTCCCGGTTCACATGCAGGAGAGCGGGCTCCCGCCTCACCTCCAGACCTGTTCTCCCCAGCTATTTAAGGCTATGATCGTTTTAACATCGGGAAGCTCACCATAATGGGTTTGGATTCGTGTTCCGTACTTACTGGATGTTGGAGTGATAAGAAGAGTTGTCTTTGCCCGCAATTTCGTGGTGATTCGGGGGTCTCCCGAAATGTTATTCTTCATACTGAAGAGCCGGGCTTGTTCGACTGTGCAGCAGATCAGCGCCAATGCTGCCAATGATTTTCCGAGGCCCATGTGATCTGCAAGAACGCCGCCCAAGACCTCAGCCTTAGCGCTAGGTCCACATCTATCAACAGATTAGCTTGCAGGTAGGTATAAGAAGACTAATCTAAAGTGCTTCCTTACGGTAACCCAACTAAATGACCTCCAGTCAGCTTGTGGGCTAAGTTGATATTTGAATCCCCAGCTGTTTGCACTGATTCTCGCTGGAGCATAAAGTGCAGCCCTTGCTTCTGGTGTCTAGACGGACGTAACATCAGCCTTGGTACTTGTAAACGGTAAGTGAATTGAACGCACTTCTTTAGTGTAGTTGTAATACCAGATCCTAGCCCTACTTCAAAGGTTGGGAGGTCCAATGTAGCTGTATCAAAAATCGCCGATACTTCATCCTCAATCTTAGCCATATTTCGGGTTCTGGTGACCGATGAATTGTTGAGATCCCTTCTATCGCTTGGAGGTATGAAATAATGAGGATTTTCGTAGTTGATGCCATAATAATTATGCTGTGGACGCTGAAGAAACAATTCTGAATCCGAAAGGAGTTTGCCAATACGATCGAACAGTGATCTGGGCCCATAAATGTTGATAAATAACTGGATCCCGCTTGTTCTGGGAGAATCGCAACCCTCGCTATCATCCTGCAGCAAGGGGATGAACAGTTGCAGACGGACGCCAAGGCTTGAGAACTGACCAAGCAATGTCTTTAACCCTGATGATGTGTGTATGTCCAAGATACCAATATATCCGCCCTTCTGATATTGGATACATAGCATTGTCCGGACGCATCCCAGGGAAACATCTAAGTAATCTGGTTTCTTATCGCCGAACAACTTCGATGTTAATTGTTGGAGTCGTGCCTCCGAGCCGACGATTGTGGCGTCTCGTAACTGCCGTGGTGTTATTGGGGTACTTAGCCAAAAGCTGGTACACATACATACCATTCCAAAGCAGAGTTCTGGATCGTTGTCTCCCATCATCATGTCCTCTGTTTAAGCATACTCAGTAATCGGATATGTGCTCGAGTTGGTCTGCAAACCATCTATCGCGGTATCTTCCGGTGATAGAGGTAGACTATTCATCTCCTCTGCCGGGGGATCGATATCGAAGGCAAGAGCAAGGCGTTCAGACTCATCGTCAAACCCAAGATCGGTTTCGCCTGATGCCAAATCGTTGCGGCTTTCGAGCCTCGTCGCTGTATAACTATTGCTGCTGACAGCATCTAACGGATGTAGATAAACGCTCACTGGACTTGAGTCGGGTGTTTTATCGGCCTGATTTCTTGCGTACACTGGTGTTTTTGGTCGTTTGAAAGCTGGAGAGTTGGGCAAAGAGCTGAGATATTCAGATTTGGACAAATCTTCGGAAGGACTGCGGCGCTTCATTTGTTCAACAACAATATTGGGAAGGCTTCTAGGTGTCGACGATATCGGTGGGTTGCTCAACTGTTGGCATTGAGCGGAGTGAATGCGGGTTTGATGCTTCATGCAATTCACAGCCCCACACGCATGTTCCACAGCATACATTAAACACCGTACAGCCTCACCCCCCAAGTCTTGTATTGCCAGCACACACACAGGTGCGAAATAGCGCTCCGCAGAAGTTCCTTGCTTCATAGAGTGTGGGGCGGTGCCTAAATCGATCCACATTAAGTAACCCGTGACGATATAAGGTCGCAACGTTGCAGCTTCGCTAAGCTAAAACGTTGAAATCGCTACGCTCTGAAAGCTCTCAACTTTGAGACTGAGATGTCGGCTTCCGGTGCCTTTTACAGTGCTCTGTGTAGCTTTAAACAAAAGCTCACTCAGAATCAAAGGGATTCTTTCCAGCACACTACCGCCGAAGACGTTATTAGCGAGTTAAACGCCATACAGGCCGAGCAAGAGAAACGAGGCTCATTGAGGAATCTTCGAAGGATAGAGCCCTTTATTCAAGGGATCAATCAGTTCTCTGAAGTCTTAGGTATCTTGGTACAGGCGAAACCCGAGATTTTGGCATTCATATGGGTAAACCGCCCTCCGATGGCTGCTTCACTAGTGCTTTTCTAATACCCAACCGCGAATAGGGACCAACAAAATTTTTGCTTCAGGTGAATAAATACGCACTCAACCTTGATAACCACAATACATATAACATTGCCACCTAGGTTGCCAGCACATATATTCGTACTTTCGACAAGTTGCTTGATGTTCTACAACGTATCGGAGAAAATTTGCCCAGGTTTGATCTGTTCAACACCTTGTTCTGCGACAGTGCAGCAGTGCAGCAAGTTCTCGTCAGCTTCTATCAGGAGATGCTATCGTTTTATACCTCTGCATTGAAATTCTTCCGAAAGAAAAGTGAGCGTTGATGCGTTTCTGTATTGCTGTCAGTTCTGATGTATCGATCGATGTGCCTTTAGCATGGAAGATAGCGGTTCTTTCGCTATGGTCACCATTCGAACATATGTTTGGATCAACATTACAGGGTCTTTCCAGACACCAAGAGCGGATAGATAAGGAAGCTGCAGCTGCTCAGATGGTACAACAACACAAACAACAGCTTACGGAAGACTTGGAAAGATGGCTTAATCCTGTAAACTACGATCATGACTTACACCGCTACGTTGAAATGCGGACGCCAAAGACGACGGGATTGTGGCTCATCCAGAATGATCGTGTAAAGACATGGCTCAATCCAGATCCCCTGGATGGACGATCGCGGCTGCTGTGGTTGACTGGTATTCCTGGCTCAGGTAAAACCTCCGTGTGGATTCGGAATAGAAATAAAGGAAATGACTTTGTGTAGGTAAAACGATTTTATCAGCAAGTCTCATAGATCACGCGAGATCGATTCAAGGGAGCCAAAATTCAGTCGTATATGCCTTTCTTCGGAACGGTGAGGACGATAGGAATACCTTCGTTGCTGTGATCCAGACCCTTATACATCAACTATGGACCCAAAATCGGTCGCTCGACCCTTTGCTCAGAAGGAAGCATGACTCGACTGAAGGCTGTCCCCCGCGAACACCCGAGCAGCTGGAGGAGCTATTTGAGCTCATTCTTGACAATGTGGACCTAGTTTCCTTGATTGTTGATGGCTTGGATGAAATTGATGTGGAAGAGCGCAGCAAAATTCTCATTATTTTGTTGTCTTTGATTGCAAAGGCAGAAAACCTCAGAGTTTTTATCAGCAGCAGAAACGAAACAGATATTTTCGAGATGTTGTCATACACCGGGCCATTACATGTAGGCATGCAGAATGCAGCGGATATCGATGCTTACGTTAAAAGTGAAGGCGAAGAGGTAATTAGGAAGTTTACTACCGATATCACTACCCGGCATAAGGTGGAAAGCGCAGTTAGGGCTATTCTCGGGGAGGTGTCCCAAAAAGCGCACGGTAGGATCCCCTTCGATAGCATTACAGTTTCTGAACGGCTAACAGCTCAAAGAGATGTTCCTGCTGGCCAGGTTGATAATGAGGGATCTCTTGGGACAGACTACTCTCCAGGAACTCAAAGCGGCGGGAAGGAGCCTTCCCTCTGGTCTCAACGAAGCGTAAGGCCGACCACCCTTTAGTATATTTACAAGATCCGTAGTGCTTAAATTTAAATGGCAGGTACGGCCGGATATTGGAACGATTTCGCTCACCAAACTCTAAATTGAGTGATACTGAGAAGATCAAAGCTCGAAGAATCCTGGTCTGGGTGCTCTGCGCTGTAAAACCTTTGAGGTCAATGCACATTAAGAAGCTTCTTGCCATTCAAACCGGTGACAGATATCTGGATAGCGAACGGGAACTTCTCAGGCGGCTGGAGGAGCTCTGCGGCCCCTTAATCGATATTGACCCAGTGGGAAACGCTCGCCTCGTTCACTTCACTGCGAAAGAGTATGAAGCCCTCCTTTTGTTAGTATCAGGCTAATAGAAGGCATTCTGTAGGTACTTGACCGGGCCCGAGAGTGGAGTGTCACAATCCGATGAACCATTTATCCACCCTGCTGAAGCTCATATGACTGTAGCGTCTAAATGTCTTACATATCTATCATTTGATTGCTTTTCCTCTTCGCAAGAAGACGATAACATTATCCAAAATATCCTCTCTGGCAGCTACTTCTTCCACGAATATGCGGAAATGAACTGGGTGCATCATGTCAAGCATGCCGCCGAAGCCATCACCCACCAAGAACAGATTTCAGATCTTGTCGAGCCTTTAGCAAACTTTATCGGAAATTGGAGGGTCCCTAATGCACCATATGCGTCTTCCTATGACCAAAACCTTATCTGTACCCGCAAAGTCCTTCATGATTTGTACGCTGATGTCAACGACTATTTCATGTGGAACCTGACTTCAGAAAACCGTAAGTGTAGTCATCCCTACTTTGCTCCCTTCAATGACCAACTTTTAAATAGTGTCCCATCCTGGTCAAAATCCTTGGTCTTTACGGCAGGTCGTTAATCGGATCCGAGGTATTATGGAAAGCTTAGCAAAATCGGCTATGGATAATAAGGATGTTGAGCGACTTGAATTGCTTAAGCAGTCATTTGGAGATAAGCTTTTCAAATGCAAATATCCGCGCTGTGACTCCTACATTGAAGGATTTGCAACTAAGAAGGAACGCGATTCCCACATCAATCAGCATCTTCGACCATTCAAGTGCGAAGTTCAAACTTGCTTCTATTCAACGATCGGCTTCGCTAAATTAATGGAATTGGAAAACCACATGGCCGAGAAACATCAGACGGATATTGATAGCCCAGATTTATCGGATCTGCTACCGATGTTAACCATCGCAGAACCAGACAACCCCGATTTCGATAGCGCAGATGTGACAGCATTACTTTTCGATGCAATATCCATGCAAAATGCAGATACAGTTAGAGATTGTCTTGCACAAACCCCGGATCTACACAAAAGAAATGAGGAAGGGATGTGTGTGCTGCAGCATTGTACTACGATGGGCGGGTCCGTGGAAATTGCTGAGCTGTTAATTAATGCGGGCGCCCAAGCGGACGAGAACTTACAACTACCGTTTCCCAGCAATATACGAATACGATCAACTCCTCTGTTCATGGCCGCCGAATTGGGCCATGAAGCAATGGTTCGACTTCTTCTCGAGAAAGGGGCCAACCCTGAAATCTATAACCAATATGGGAAACTACCATGGCATTCAGCTGCAAACCGAGGCGACGAAACAACCGCCATAATTATCTTAAAAAAACAACTCGAAAGGTCTACCAATGCACAGACCATAGACTGGCTTCGGACGACCTCATTTGCCACAGCCGTCGAGGAAGGCTATGGTGCTATAGTTTCGTTCTTGTCAGAGGAAGCATTTGATATCAATACGAAAGATAGGAATGGTAATTCGGCGTTATTCTGTGCCGCGGCGCAAAATCGGGAGACAACCATTCGAATTCTCCTGGATAATGGCGCTGATATTGAAACAACAAACGACCGTAGTGTAACCCCATTGATTGGCGCTGCGCAAGCCGGCTACCGTGCAGTAGTTCAAATTCTGCTCGATAGGGGCGCAAACATCGAGGCGAAGAACAATTTAGGACAAACCTCTTTGGCCAGTGCTCTACAATCTCTATCCAGTTGTCCACCCTCTTCACCCTCTTCGAATCTACTCTTGGAGGTCATTCAACTTCTTTTAGATAATGGCGCTAATCTCGACGCGGAAACTGGACAGAGAGTATTATTTAATGCTGCCGGGTATGGAAGCGAACCCCTTGTCCGGCTTCTCCTGCAGAAAGGGAGTGATGTCAATGAAATCGACTCTCGTAATAAAACGCCGTTGGAATCTGCTGTGATGGGGGGGCATGAGGGTGTGGTTCGTCTCCTTTTACAAAGCGGGGCCAATAGAGAAAGCAGTGTCAGAGCATTAAAAGAAGCCATCGAGTCCAAGAAGAGTTCGTTTGCAATCGCTCAACTTCTCCTGGATGGTATCCACCCAGTAGCTGGAACCTTGTGCCTCGCTGCGAAGCAGGGTGATGAAGATATGGTTCGGCTTCTATTGGAGAAAGGGAGTGATGTCAATGAAACCGACTCTCATAATAAAACGCCATTGGAATCTGCTGTGATGGGGGGGCATGAGGGTGTGGTTCGTCTCCTCTTGCAAAACGGGGCCAATAGAGAAAGCGGTGTCGGAGCATTAAGAGAAACCATCGAGTCCGAGAAGAGTTCGTTTGCAATCGCTCAACTTCTCCTGGATGGTATCCACCCAGCAGCCGGAACTTTGTGCTTCGCTGCCAGGTGGGACAATGAAGATATGGTTCGCCTTCTGTTGGAGAAAGGGAGCGATATCGATGAAACCGGCACTGGATATTTATGTGAAACGCCGTTGGGATACGCTGTGCTTAATAACCGGGTGGGGATTACCCGTATTCTCTTGGAGAAAGGGGCAAACCCCAACATCAAGTTTTCTTCTATCGGCGAACGCAGAACCTTGCTTTATCATTCAGTAAATAAGGGAACTCGGAATTATGTCCCCCTTATACAACTTCTGCTATCCTACGGAGCTGATCCTCGAGCAGAATCCCCCTCAGGAAAACCTATATGTTCTCTAGGGGCGTGGAAAAAGATGGTAAAATGGGGCGTACCTGATGTCAAAGATGAGCCTACCACAAATCCTAATGTAATGCAAGAATAAATAATCTCCAATATATTGCTTGTTCTCGCGAGATTGTTGTCTTTCCTTCAACAGCGTATTTTATCCTCTCTTGGGCCCCTTTTTTGTCTTCTTGTCGACATTTATCCTCGGTTTATGTATCGGATATTGGAGGAGTTCATGCATGAATGTTCGCGTGCGTCTTTAATTTGTTCCTATAAATTGTGTCTGTGTTGCACGTTTCTGTAAGCTTGGATTTAGTTTGGGATCATGTCGCCAGGTACGAAAGGTACGAAAGGGCGCTATTGGATTGGAACAGTCCGTTTTTTTCCTCTTGAGTTGAATGAATTCTCTAATTACTGTTAGGTTTATTTGGTGGAGTGATATTTAAGGATAAGTGGGAGACGGAGACTCGTTGAGGCCGAAGACCTGCCATGGCTACAGGTAAAACAACTGCCCTAGTTGCATCTCACCACCACTATAGTTCACCCAAAAGACCTGCAAGAGATCTAGAATAGAGTGAGTGATCATGATGAACATGCGATGAGCTGTGCGCCGTGTTATATTATAGACATATAAATAACCTTCCAACCTAGAGCGGAGAGTACCACGATCTACAGTGCTTAACTTACGTTGCACGTACACAGGGTGAGATAAGATCCGTACTTGACGCCTCAAGAGCCAGAATCTGACGCCTTCCCACCCGTAGCCTACAGTGGGTATGTCGCTTAGCCCTGACTTGAAAGTACAATTGTGGGGGTGTTTGTGTTGAGATGGGACAAAGTAACGTAACTAGCACCGCGTGCTCTTGTAGTAGCCGCAGCCGCACCTGGAGTAGAGTACATCCCGCAATACTAACTCTTCAAATGTGCATGCGCACACACCATCGATTTACCACAGCACAACCTCAGAGCTATTAAGTATTGCGGGTCAAAACTTAGCACCCACAACACGATGACATACTTGCGTCTTCTTTCCTGCCCGTAATGGCGAACTTCCTTTCCTCCGGCCCACCGACCCTTTCCTCTCCGCTACCAATTTGGCTACGTACAAGTGTTTTCCATGACGAGATATCCCGGGACTCAAGCACTGGCGGTACGAGACTTCTGCAGCTGCGGGACGAGATATCCCAGGAGTCCGTGAGTTATGACATATAAACAGTGATGCCGCTCTGGCAAGAGATATTGATCGAAGGTATCAGCTTGGGCTCGCGAATAGTATCTGAGTCTTTATTCCCCCATGCTATCCTTTCATTCGACACAGGTACGACATTAATTCTTTCTTCTTCATTTTCCCTTGTCTTTCCTTGCTCGGCATGGGTGCAAGTCACTCCATCCATAGCAGAGTGTGCAGTATCAACCTGAAATTAACCTACCACTTTCTGTTTCCAGGCTTTACAAACCAAGCGCATCACCACTGACATGGCCACTCTCATCAAGCGCCGCGGTTGGTTTCCGTTCCCCATCGTTTCTGCAAGTGGTCCTTGCTTTCACTACCCTAAACTCAATGCTACCCAGAGCGTAGTCCATGAAGCCTTTCTGAAGTATCAATTGAAGCCCGTGCATCGACTTTGTGAAGTCCCGTCTTTGGCACCCTCGAGAACGGTCATCAAGAACTATGCTGGCCCCAGTAGTGTAGGATGACGGCATTCGACTTCTCCAAAGAAGCGGAGCACTACGAGAAGCGAGACATTACTGCCCTAATCTGGTACGGTTTCATGATCTTGTACTTGTACATGGTGTACCGCCGGGCTTTTTAGATATCTAGAAGCCGGCCTCATATCTGGCGACCGGCCTGCATATCTTCGAGGCCTGTATAATTCTGCATCTATTTTCGGGCCTGCATAAGCCTGCGTATATTTACGAAAGCCCGCATAAGCCCTTGTAAATCTATGTATATATGCCCGAAGCATACAAAGCCCATGCAGACCTGACGAGGCCTGCCAGAGCCTATAGAGCCTATCGAAGCACACACAGAATGCTCCTTGCACCTGCTACGCCGCTCTGGAGCAATATCTTGGTGTCATCAAGCCGACCATACTCAAATACTACATGACACTCACCACTGCGCATGCTCAAGCTCACCGACCACCGCTGGCTTTTCTGGCTTGCCGGCGATAACGTCAACCTCATCAAATACTCCCGGTGTGCCGTAGCCTGGCTCGAGAGAAAGACCATGCAATGCGCATTTATTTATGCCATTGTCGATGTCCAAATGCCAGGAGACGGTCCTGGCCGATTCTGTTTAGCGGCCGTAGGAGTTGCTGAGGGGTTCGCCACCCTAGCAGCAGCGTTGGCCCACGTTGGTGAGGACACAGTGACCTTTGATGGCCTAAAGTTTTCTACGGCTTCGGCCACCATTTCTGTTGCCCGTTGCTAGATATCGAGGAAGAGGACTTTTATTGAAGCTATTATTCGTTGGGTACCGACAGTTTGTTTTACCCTAACCCTTACACCAAAATACTCTGCCCTTTGTGGAAAGTAAAAAGTCATGGCAATTTAGTACTTAGTATTTGCACTCAAAATTTCTATTGCTGCCAGAATTGCAATAACGCTCTTTATGCAAATCTCGAAGATGTTCAATATGCCGGTGCGGAGAGCTCCACGTGCACTTCTCGGTTCAACTTCACTTCACTTCACAACAGCTCACCACTCCACATATACAACCACACAACAAGCGAAACAATTCACCATCGTGGCCTCACAACACCCCCGCCCCGCCCACCATTGCTTCCTCTCAGTTACTCGAGATGGCAGTTCTCGACGCTGCCGAAGACCGTGACCCCTTGCTTCCTTCGCCTTCAAGCTCTCCGGCACCACCCCTACGGGAACCTGAAGCGAAAGGGAACTGGCTATGGATCCTTACCCTTACCGCAGGAATCAGTGGTCTTCTTTTTGGATGTAACTTCGCCTTCAACCCTTTCCATGGAGCCAGCTGACGACTGGTTCAATAGACGACACTGCGTCCATCTCCTCCGCGCTCCTCTACCTTGCGCCGTCGCTTTCCACACCCCAGAACCCCGTCACGACATGGGATAAATCTCTTATCACATCGGCCACCTCCCTTGGCGCATTATTTGGCGGTCTAGTAGCAGGCGTGTGTGCAGACCGTTGGGGTCGACGAGCTGTGATCTGGATTGCGGATTCATTGTTCCTTGTAGGAGCACTATGGCAAGCAGGATCTATGACGGTGTTCTCGATGGTTTTTGGGAGATTGGTGGTGGGACTAGGCGTCGGCGTTGGAAGCCTCGTCGTGCCGCTCTACATCTCCGAACTCGCGCCGGCGAGCCATCGCGGGAGGCTGGTGGTAATCAGCGTGCTGTGTATTACTGCTGGACAGGTGCTGGCGTATACTGTCGGGATATTGCTGGGGGAACGGTGGAGATGGATCCTCGGTTTGGGAGCGGTTCCGGCGGTGATTCAAGGGGGATTGATGTTACTCATGCCTGAAACGCCGCGGTGGCAGCTTTTGCAGGGAAGGAAAAAGGCAGCGGGAGAAACGCTCAGTCAGGTTTATGGCACTTCTGACCCGAGTGTTGTCTCTTTGCTGCTCTCAGAAATCGAGAAAGGCATCCCTTCCGGTCCCACCGCCTCGCTGCTGCGCTCCCTCAAATTGCTCGTTCGAGTCCCCGGAAACCGTCGAGCGCTTATTATTGCCTGCTTTCTCCAGTTCCTCCAGCAAGCATGCGGGTTTAACTCTCTTATGTATTTCTCGGCGACTATATTTGGCATGATTGGCTTCCGCAACCCGACGACGGTTGCTATGGTAGTGGCGGGTACCAACGCAATCTTCACCAGCTTTGCATTCCATCTTATTGATCGCATCGGACGCCGACGGATGCTTCTCTGGTCGTTAGCCGGAATGGCAGCCGGTCTCTTCTTGTGTTCACTCGGATTCCTTGGTCTGCCCGATATGTTGACCACAAATATTCCTGAAATGCCCTTGCTTCCCGCCTTTACTGTGGTTGTATCGATCATTATCTTCGTTGCCTTCTACGCAATGGGGCTAGGCGCAATTCCTTGGTTATGCCAGAGTGAGTTTTTCCCAATGAGTGTGAGAGGAGTTGGGACCGGCGCAGCAACTGCGACGAACTGGACATGCAATTTGATTGTTGCGGCGACTTTCCTGGGAATCGTTGAAGTGCTGGGAGGTGCGTGGGCCTTTGCCGGATATGCTGGTGTTTGTGTCGTGGGGTGGGTGGTTTGTTGGAAGATATATCCAGAGACGGGAGGATTGGGAATGGAGGAGGTCGAGGGCTTGCTCAAAGGGGGGTGGGGTGTGTAATATAGACAGTGCATTTTGGAGTTTGATATAGAAGGTATACTTGTATTCCAGGCGAAGGATGAAGAAATGGTTGTCGATTTAGAAACTACAGACGAACGATGACTGTCAGGCCCCGAGAACCATACTCACCTACCGTTGATGTCATACACCCGCACGAGAAGCAACCTTCAATGAGGCTTGGATCCGCTGTGGGGAAGCTGCCCTAAGAAATTGCCTATCTATAAAGATTTTCTTAACGCCTGCATTTGTTTCCGCCTAGTCTCGTACAGTTGCGCTAGAAGTAGTCCAAATCTAGCCCCCGCTACCGTAAACCACTTCCGGCGCTTGCCAATGTGCGCTACTGCAGGTTTCGTTCCTTCAGTTAATGGATCTAAGATTGCCGGTGATGTATATAACACAATCTATGAATAACTGTACTAGTACACTCATTGTGCGTTGGACTTCATCAAGATTGTTGGTGATCAAAATGCATGTTATATAAATATGGAGGACTTCCTATGGAGTCTGTGACCGAGTCTCAGTCGTCAATCTTAAATTCTGGAGGCCTGCTTTAGCCCATAGCAATACCATGTACCCGTCGCAGTCGCAGTCTCAATCAAATATTTTATAAACTAAGAGCCGGTGTAGGTTTAGTGTAGTATTTGGAGACCATGCCTTTTTTTTGCCTACTAGGCTTTTTGATAGTGTGATACTAAAATTTGATATTGGTAAATTTAGAGGAGGGAAGAGGACTCTTGATTCTAGATCTGGAGCCCGGAATCTGTCACCTGAGATCGAGACCAGTCTCTGGTCTCCTCAATTAACCTCAACTGAAGCCGACAAATCATCTTGTATTGCTTTAACAAGTAAGGAGGCACCGTTGTTCTACCCGGCAACTTTATTCGCCACAGTTACCGGCACACCTGAAACAGTGGTACCCAGGCAAGTACCGGATGTGACGTAATCCACTTGTCGCAAATAAGCAATAGTTACATCGAGAGCTGAACTTCGCCCTACAGCAACTTTTAAGCAAGCTCCCCCTCTAGAACTTCCAGAAGTTCATTAAATCTCCGATGCAACCGTTACGACCACCATGTTCCCGTTCAAGCAGAAAATGATCCTACGAAAGGCCGGAGCGGCGCTTTTGATCGTTGCCTTCATCGGCTGGTGTCTCCTCCTGCAGCCGTTATGGACAACAGGTACTGGAGTCCCTCAATCCCGCCTTCCGCAAAACCACGCATACGTATTCTACGCGACCGAGAATCCCTACGCCTGCAGCGCACTCGTAAACGCCCACCGTCTCCGCACCCGCCTCGCCAGCAAAATACCCATCATCTTCCTCGTTGGGCCGGGAGTCGACGACACCGCCATCGCCGCTTTCAAAACTAGCAACATCGGCATCACGGTCGTCCTCGATGACGCACCGCCACTACCCGCAGATTCGATGGAGTACTACTCCGAGGTCCTGCTGAAGCTCCGCGCGTTCAGGCTGCACCAGGTCAACCCCGCCCTCGAGCGGATTGTGGTCATGGATAGCGACCAGCTGGTGCGGAAGAATCTAGACCACTTGTTTTCGCTCCCTGCTGCGGATGTGGCCGCGCCACTGCTGTACTGGGGCGGTGGGATGGGGGTGACAACAGCGCTCATGGTCGCTAGTCTCTCCGATGAGCTGTGGGGGATTGTCGACGGCGCGATGCACCACATGCGGAACGGGGAGTACGATATGGATCTGATCAACAAGGTGCTGCAGAAGCGGTTAATGGTGCTTCCGGGACGGTACTGCACGCTGAATAGTCACTGGGAGGCGCGGGATACGCCGGGATGGTTCAAGGGGACAAAAACGAAGGCGGATGCGACGAGCGAGGAATTGGAGGCGTTGTACAAAGAGGTCGAGGTGCTGCATTTTACGGCGATGGGGAAGCCGTGGGGTGTTATGCCATCGAGGATTGTGAGCGATAGAGTCATTCTCAGACAGTCGGAGGTGCATCCGCTGTTTGTGGAGCAGTTTGAGGAGTGGCATAAGGATGCGAATCAGCTGTGTACGGCGTTTTGGGAGTTTGAGGAACCGCCGCCGGTGGAACCCCCAGAGACGCCGGAGCCATCGACATCGAAACCTCCGCCAAAGACTCCGTCGAAAGCTCTACCTAAGGCAACTTCAAGTGTAAAACTGGTCCATACATCGGCTCCGATACATACATCGGTGCCTGCACATACACCAGCGCGTGCAAAACCACAGACGCCGGCACATACACTGGGACCAGCTGTGTAATGCGGGACAATATTATAGACGAAGATGTACGATTTAGACAATATAAAAAAATTGCGGTTCGTGACTGCAAGATTGAACTCAATCAGAAGCTACACATGGACACGATCGGTGCAACTGCGGCAGCGTGCATGCATCCGCAAGTCACCAGACTTTCAGAATTCCGGTTACGCCGTGGAAACGTAGAAGGGCACATGGTGTGGTTCCGAGTCTGAGGCCGTACCCGAGCACCTCCGTTTGCGCTAGGCTGTTCCTGTTAGTTTACCTGTGGATTCACGGCAGTCTCGATCGTGGTACTACCATATCCACGACAACCTCCATCGACCAACTGCACCTGTCCGATTGAAGGTCGCAACTCCTCCAAAACTTGTCAAATCTTCAGAAATATACTTACTTACATAAATCAACACGGATGACTACATGGAAGCAATCTTAACGACTTGACGATACGCCGACTATCTGACCACAACCATTTACGGATGGATTCTCCCTCTTGCGTCGCCGCCAACCCTCAACTCAACACTGCCGATTATGAATCCGAAAAACCCCCGGTAACATCAATCCATTGGTACCAACGTCTCGGTAGCAATGGTTTCCGCACCCTCTCCCTCGGTACTATCATCATTCTCGCCGGGTTCTCGTTCCTCTTCTTTCTCTGGCGTTGTGATAGCACCAGCATGACATGGAAATACATTGTCGTCACCGGGTGGGCATCACAATCCGCCACGCTCACCATCGAAATCATCTCGCTCGTTCTTGCGGCCCAAGTCGGCATCGCCACGTCAATGCTCGCCTCGATAGCGCTGGAATCATTCCAGGTCACTCTCCCCGATGCAGCTGCAATCTCGATCATCAGGTATACAAACATGGGGCCGGGGGATCTCGCGTCTGCACTTACGGCCGGAATGCAGAGGAAGGACTTTATGACGGCTACCGCGGTGGTGTTCCCGCTTGTTGTCACCACGTTTTTGTCACAGTTTTTGGGGACAGTGTTGTTGTGGGATGTGGCGGTTGGTGATGTGGTGGGTAAGAGACAGGTCAGGTCGTTGAGGACTATGCAGCCCATCGGCGGAAACGGCACCATCGATTTCTCAAATAGAAAGGATTATTACTGGATGCTAAAGCCTCCACGATATCCTGCGTTTGCGGAGTATTCGATGAACCACACGCTGGAGGACGGGGTTAGTGATACTGGCAGTACACTGCGTGCGTTTCTTCCGCTTGCTACTTCCGCCGAGAGGACAAGGCTGCATAGTTATAGCGGTGATGCGACGGTGTTCGATTCGAGGGTGGTTTGTATGCCGCCGAACTTCACGTATGTTACGGCGGGTATAAACGAAGCTGGGCAAGGATATGATGGGTTTGATATCATACAACTCGCTGGCCGGTTTGGGTTGATCAAGAAGCTTCCGGAGGGTGTGTGGATAAGCCACAAGTGGCCGCTTGAGGGGTACCCATTTAACTGCTCCGCCTCCCTCCCTCTCGCACCTGCAGAGCAGCAAGATGTAACCCCGCAGATGCCGCTGACATTATGTCTTTGGCACGCCGGGGGAAACGGCGGGTTAACAAGCGAGTTACAGTCTTCGTCGGGGGGATGGACATACATAGTCATCCACACCACCGGCTCTCGAGCCGGCTGGTACTCGCTCCTACAGAAGCAAAACGTGACAAAGCTAAACTGGCACTTCACGGAGCGAGACGAGTGGATGGACTGTCACCCCAACAACAGCGAAGAATATAAACTCAGCGTCAGCCTATGCACAGCCGATTTTTCAACCGCAACCTTCTCCATCCACGCCATCAGCTCCTCACCCCGAACCGAACCAGACATAGACTGGGACTTTTCCCGCGCGACCTTCAGCACCGCTGCCATCCGGCAGCAACTCGTCAAAAACGCCACCTCCACCCCGGACTCACGCGGCCTCCTAACCCTGGACGCACAGGCAAAACACTCCTGGAAGCAAACGAAAAAAGTCGTCCAAAACTTCACGCAAGAAACCTACGGCGCGGGACGCGACTGGGCGGCAACAACAAACGTCACCGCGATGATGTGTACGCACTGCTTCGACTCCCCGGTCCACACGTCGGGCACGAAATGGGTCAACCCATCCCACGTCTCGCTGTTCCAGGATATCCTCCGCACCACTGGCCGCCCCGCCCTCGCCATCCAGGCTCACTTCTCGACGATGGTCCAGATGGTATACTACGACCGTCTCCCCACAAACCAAAACGTTGGCGTAGTGACGCTGGATGAGTTTGTGCAGGTCACCCTGCCAAACTCGTTTCAAGGCTTTACAGCTACGTTTGTGCTTGTTGCTCTGCATTTACTCTTGCTGTGCGTGGTGACACGGAAGTTTTTGTCGAATGTTAGGTTTTCGGTAAGCCCCCCAGCCCCGGGAGTTGAGGAGGCAAGCTGAAAGGAGTAGATACTAGAGAGTGCGTGGCAGGCTACGGCTCAAGTTTCGGTGCTGATGGAGGCGGACGATGGGATTCTGGGTCGCGCGCATTTGAAGGGTGATTCGCATGTGAGGAAGTGGTTTGCGAGTGAGGAGCGGCATAAGACGAGGGTGGGGATTCATCAAGTTGCGGCGGCGGGGAAGGTTGGGTTGGCACAGTTGGGAGAGATGTGAATATGTGAATAGTATGTAGGCTTGAGGATTTACGGAGTATGGAGTTCTTGGAGGCTATATCTACGTTTTTTTTTTGTGTGGTTTTATTTATGGATCATCTTGATATAGTCCGAAAGCGTCTTCCCCGAGCAACCCTATTGATTTCTCCCACCTGCGCCCACAGTATGGGGCAAGATGGCAAGTTCATATCTTGTAAGGTGAGGCTGTCAAGGTTGGTCCCGATTTTGGCAGTGAAGAGTGGCATAATCACTTAGCCACAATTTTAGTACACTGGGAATCCTCTACTCGTCGGATTTTCAAGTCTCCTGACACCCTGTCAATGATTAGATGACTGATAAGATTATGTCTTATCCAATAGTCACCCAACTGTAATGTGCAGCTACCGAACTAACCAAGGGCGCTTATGATTGGGTGTCTGGAAACTTGAAAATCCGCGAGTACAACATGAACTTTTCCTTTGCTGGATTTGGAGTAGCGGGGATACTTGGGTCAGGCTGTAGAAGATCGGACGCCCCATCTCTGGCAATGAATTTTACTATATGGAAATACTTCGGTGCGACTTTAACGCCGTCTAGATGTATACATATTGCTGTACATACAACCGTGCACTGGCAGTAAAGTCTTCGATATTTTAGCAACTAGCTAAAAGAGCTGCGGTATATGTGGGTAGAAAAAAAGAAATTTGACTGGTGCTTTATTATCGAGTACTTCCAAGGAGCGAGCTAGGGTGTGACAAGAAACTCTGGGAACGAGCAATCGAATACCCTTTTCCCACATGAGAGAAAACAAAATTACGCAAAAAGGGGGGGGAATCTCCACAAAATGGTCGCTATAAACAAAAAGAGACTCCAGAACACTCGCCACTTACACACGATACCCCTCATTTGCCATCACCACCACGTCGAACGCGGCCATCGCGGGTGCAGGCCATCTACAGGCCATCTGAGTCTCTCCCCGCAGCCAAACTTTCCAGGCATCCTCAGACATCTCCATACTCAAACCCTCACCTACAAGAGTTGTCACTAGCAGCCTCCGCAATTCTCGGACCTTCCAAGCGTTGAGTACAACCGGAAATACTATAATCGGATATCGACGTTCATCCTTGTGGGAAAGACACCTCTCGCATAGTCTTCCAGGAACTCCATAACATATGCAGATGTGGCCTTTTGTAAACATCTTGGGTGGTGTTTCTGATCGCAGACGAGAATGCTGAGGGCACCAGTAGCCGCGTACCCTGCGATGGCCGTCGAGAAACTTTAATGACCAACAGACGCTGCATGATTTATTCCTGGTGATTGAAGAGAGTACTTTCTTGATCGCGGCTAGACGGTTGGTTTTGTATCCACTGTTTTTTCGTTGGTTTGGCTTCCGGAGACAGGGTTTTGGTGGAAGGTAGAATGGTCGATTGGCGCTTTCGGTTGTTAGGATCTGTTGCTTGCGAGACTTAGATTTCTGGCCGTTGAAGAATGGTCGATTGGCTCTTTCCTTTGTTCGGATCCTTTCCTTGTTAGGGTTTGATTTCTGGCTGTTATAAAATAGTCGATTCGCGCTTTTATTTGTTTGGATCCTATCCTTGCGGGCACTATATTCCTTGCTGTTGACAAATGGTGGATTGGCGTTTGTTGGGATCTTTCGTTCGCGGGAGTTAGATTCCTGGCTGTTGAAGAAAGTGCAAAGAAGATCAGAAGAGGAACTACAGTGCACCTCGTTAATCATGACAATGGAATCAAACACAGCCATGGCCGCGCAACTCCATCGACATGCCATCTGTGTCTCTCCTCCTAACCACAGCTTCCACTCATTCATCGTCATCCTTTCCCTTAGTGACTCGCCCGTCAACATCCCTACCAGCTTCCTTCTAAGCTCTGGAACGTTCCAAGCATGGATAACAACTGGCACGACAATACCAGACCATCGACACATCGGCCGTGGCGGCTTTTGGAACATGTGGTTGCACAGTATGTTGGTTACACCACACCTGTGGCAAACACCATTGGAACGGTACTGAAGCCTTTCCTTTTGAAGACGGGAGTGTTGGCAACTCCAGCGAGCTGACATTCCGTGACCGCCGCCGAGGAAGCTGATAGACCAGCATACTGCGCACCATTGGCGGCTCTTGATCGTGGAGAGCACGTGTCGGATCGTGGATAGACGGTCGGAGTTATGGGACTGGCGCGGGATATCTGCGATGTTCCCAGGCGATGCCGTGATGGGGTTTTTGAGAGTCGAAGATAACGGTTCGATTCTACCATTGACTGGGAATTTGTCGCCAGCGGTGATGGTGGGCGTCGAGTGAGCACTTGAGATTGAGTACTCTGGAGAACGCGCAGACATCCCGGTTAAAGTGCGAGTGGGAGACGAGATGGTAGTATCCTCTGAAGGAGGCTTGAGATTATAGGCATTTCCGGAGAGTAAAGCGACTGGTGTGCCTGATCTGACGGGGACGGAGGTGCCGTTTCGAGCTATCCAATTGCGAGAAGTTTGTTGGATAGAGGGTTTCTAGACTGTTAGCAGTGACCTCTCGGATTGAATGGTTGTTCAACCTACCTCTTGTCGAAAGGGAACTGAAGTAGCGTATGTTTGCTCGCGACGCTCTCGGATATCGAGGGGGTAAGACATAACAGTGGAATGCCAGAAGGGATAAGAGAATAGGGATAATAGAAGGACGAGGGTCGACGGCTCGGTAGACAGAGCGTAGGTTGACCGAATTAATCGGGGATGAAGGAATTTCTGCTTATGACTGTCACAGTGACCATAGAGGATAAAGGAAGTCACCAGGTTATGGCGGTGATGGTGTGAAATTGTGTGAAATGGAAATATGTGTGAAGTAATAAGTGGACAGGACGACAAATCAACTCACTATAACCCACCAGGCTTTCAGAGTAAGTGGAGGGTGGGGCATTCATGGCTTGTAGGCATACATCCCGGAACGGCTGGGAGGCATTCTCGGCACCCGCTAGGAAGCACCCAACTGCGGCCTCCAGCAAGTCTCTTTCCGCATACCCTAAACCCATTCAAATCCACATACTAAGCGTTCTGCTCGATCACCACTATTGTCTGCAGGAATTGGATGGTATAAGGATGTAAATTGCTGTCCTTTCTGCGCATAGGCTAGTCCTTCTATCTATGTTGCCAACAGACTGACAGATGGTCGTATGAGATATTGTGATTCAGCAGTGAGCGAGACTGAATAGATGCAACCGAACATACGTATTCGAGCTTAGGCGAAGAGCAGCAGTGGTCAACCTGTCTAGGTGATTGTATCCCATACACGGGATATCTGCAGATGGGGACGTAGGGCCGCAGACAGGTTCGGTGTTCCATATCTCCTACACGTGCAGTTGTGCTAAAGGCCACCGCCCTTACCTCCACAACGCATCCGACTTATTGCCGAAGACTTCCACTTAACCTAAATAATGGGTCGCTCTCGTCTAATCAATTATATCTATCTATAGGAAATTAAAGCCTTGCCGAGGGGCTGAGCAAATAATTTCACTAAGGATGTGTGTAGCTAATATAATTCCAGTATACTAGGTACATACGGTAAGCTCTAACACTGGGACACTTGATGTTCCCTCTCACGCACAGCAGGATTTACGCTCGGTGCACGGGATATGGTTGTACAATGCGAAGAATTGGCGACCAGACGTGTACCTACTAATAATATCCCTAAGTAGAGCGAACGCGGTTGTGGATGTTATCACTTAGCCGCTCCTAATAATACGCATTTTTTCCTAACGTGGCCGCTGTAACGCTTTCTGCTCACTTTTGAGGGTCCATGACGTTGAAGTCAGAGGCGAAACCTACCACCTGGTAGGTCCTTAATAGTCTTCTAGGGGTAGTTCCTGTTAGAACTAGGAGGCGCAGTGCATTCTTTTACCAGAACCGGATGCTTCAGAGGACAAGGTAGAGGTGGAGATGAAGTTAGGGTATACTAAGAAACGTAGCCTAGGGACTCACTGGTGCTGGGGGTTCACTGAATTCTGACTGACTGAACGGGATGTGGCATATTTGGACGATCTGTAATGACAAAAAATCTGTTTCTATCTACTATACTGGAGCTCTGTGACACCCCAACGTCCAAAGCATCGTGCTCGTTACAGTAAAGCTGGGGGAAATCCTCAAAAATGTCCGGTGAATCAGTTCCAAGCCGATAGCTCACAATCAGAAGCTCTCCAAAAATTCGGCCGTCCTTTGGTAGCTTTCTCCAGTTTGGTCGCAGCCATCAGCAGCCCTGCGATTCCCCATTGCCGTTATTAATTGGGTGACTTCCCGATATCCAATTTAGTTTATTTATATATGGGAAGCTACCTGTTGGCAACGAGCTAAAAGCGCCTTTTCGAAAATCAAGCTGCAAACAGAATTCAAGTTATTAACTGGTAATTAACTTATCATGCAATGGCGGGTTCCCCGGGCTCTATGCACGAATAGATGGGATGAATCATGTTGCGTGGATCAATCCGATCCATTGCTCTTGAGGTTACTCTCTCCATCACTCGGCAACACGGGTGCACGAATATCCGTGCTGACTGTTGATGTATTGCCGGTAGAGGTCGGGCGAGGCTCCGCACAATGATACCATCCATGAGCGTTGTGCACGGTCCTCGATTAACCACTCACACCGAGGTACTTGGAGACAAAGCTCAGATACGATATTTGTGAGACTATGCACTTCTTAAATTACCATTAACAAGAATTGGTATATATACGTGTGCGAAGGGACCACAGAACCGGCGTTTAGAGAATTTTCAGGCGAGCTAAGTACTGGTGGACTCGAATAATACTATGGTACGTATAGTATGTTATAGATTATAAATGCTACCTTTATGCCATTTAAACTTATAGTACTAAGTAGAAGCTATTACGCGCGCCGATACTAGCGAATAACTCTAACCAGGTGCTTATTCTTGCAGCAGTGTCTCGAACGCCGTAGTACACTCTGGGACTAAGGGTCAGGTTTTTCCTACTATCTTCATGTACCTGTCTCGGACGCTGTGTAACACGTCACGAAACTACTCTATTTTCCGCCTCAGTTTAAGATCTTCGGATGCTCTCGTTCCCGGGCGTCGTCCTCAATCGAAAGCGAAATTCTGGGCACAAGAGCATTCTCGGGTTTACAGCCTGAAACTCCACAATAGTTACTCCGCCTCCTAAACCGCCAGCTTTAGATACCACGGAGTCACTACCGCTAAACTAAACGATAAGCTTAACTCACTGCCTCCCATCATTCCGGCAGTTCTCCCCTGTGCATACGGGGTGTACGTATTAGGTTGACTTATTTACGTCAGCCTTTTGGCTGGGTATTTTACGGAACCAGATTGATCCGGTCCAAGACTCATTCTGATTGGGCGAGTGGGAACGAGCACGAGAACGAACCACCAAAGAGTCAACACAACACACTAACTGATTCCAAGTAGAACTCTATCACTTCTTTAAAGACTGACCTTTCCCTCCGCTAGATTTTGTATACAGACCAGAATAAAGCAATATCATTCCAACAGTTACTTACTAGTTCCTCCTTCCACCATTTCAACAACTCGATTCTTAATCGCATCCTCATCATGTCCGACGATAGCAATTTTGTCTTCTATCAATACAACCCCAGTCTTGTAGCGGCTTCGATATTCACCGCCGCCTTTTTCATCTCCTCCGGGGTCCACACCTACCAGATCGTCAAAAGCCGGACATGGTACTTCATCCCTCTTTTCGTGGGCGCGCTGAGTATGATCTCCCCCTCCCCCATCCTACTTTTCTTGGCTAACCAGCCTCACAGTGGAAGCTATTGGCTACATTGGCCGGATCCAATCCCACTATCACCCTCTCACTCTCGGACCATTCATAATGCAGTCGCTGCTCCTCCTTGTTGCGCCGGCCCTCCTCGCCGCCTCAATCTATATGATCCTCGGCCGGCTTATCCTCGTTGTGGATGGGGAACACCACTCTCTAATCCCCAAGAAATGGCTCACCAAAACGTTCGTCGCTGGAGACGTTCTCTCGTTTGTGATGCAATCCGGAGGGGCCGGAATGATGTCCAGCGGAAATTCCAAGAGTGTCAAGCTGGGCGAGAAGGTGATCGTCGGCGGGCTGATCATGCAAGTTATCTTCTTCATCATATTTTTGTTTGTAGCAACGGCCTTCTATCAGCGCATTCAGCGCGAGCCGACTGTGCGAGCATCGACCCTCCAGAAGAACGGCAAGACGGGCTGGATGACTTTATTTTACGCTTTGTTTACGGCCAGCGGATTCATCTTGGTCCGAAGTATCTTCAGGGTTATTGAGTATATCCAGGGGGATGCAGGGTACTTGCTGCGGAATGAGGTGTGGCTTTACATCTTCGACAGCGTGTTGATGTTGTCGGTGGTTGTGCTGTTCAATATTATACATCCATCAGGGGCAGTCCCTGGCTCGGGGAGTAGGAGCTGGAAGGAGACGACGGGTAGGGAAATGTTAGATTTGGAGTCTCATGGGTTAAAAGGCAGTGAGAGTGCGATGAACCAGAGGTAGAGGGTTTCTTTAGGCTGGGCGTTTACAGACGGATGTCTAGATTTGTTTCTTACCTTTTAGTTGGATTGGTTTAGAGTAGGATCTTTTCTTTTGGCGGGCATTGAGGAATAGTAATTTGGAAATTAGTCCGTTACAGTTGATTTGATTAGAACGTGCAAGCTTGACCAGCGTGAATCCAACTCAGAACCTGAAATTCCCATGAAGACCTGCAATTTCCAGCAATTCTTAATGTATTTTGTGCTTCAAACTCATCAGCGGCTCTGTCGTTTCAACGTCGCACAATTACTCAGTCCACTAAACCCGGTTAGGCACTGCCAACACGGCGGTAAGTATACGAATACGCTGGCCCATTATCAGTTGCGTATGGCCCTATTGCCTGAAATTCGGACCAAACAGCCACCAAACAAACACCTTGTACTAAGAGTTGAACGAATAGCGAGCAAAAGAGATATACTACCCGACGCAGGAAAATTAAAAGATGCGAGCACTGCCCATGAATGGTATGCGAGGATAATTAACGAAAGCCTGGGAATGGGGGTCCGGAGACTAGTCCCCGGAACGAACTTCATCCGAGCGAGAAAGGTGGGGTCCGAGGAAAGTCCCGAAAAGAGTGCCCGTTTGTGGCTGTGATTGCAGTAGGTATCTCTCCCTAGGAATACTGCCTGCTCTGTTGAATTAAAATATACACGAGCGTCCGGGCTGCTGATTATATACAGAAGAAATGGTTTAAATCTCTCCAGTGCATCAGCAAAAATTTCATGATCAGGCGAAATCCGGCTGACTGTTCAAATAAAATTCTGATGGCAACTCAAGTTCCCTCAAATTATCTTATATCTTCCGCGAGTAAAGAGAATGCGATGACAAGTGACGTTAGATACCAATGCAATATAGGTAGAACAGCCGTTTCAGATAGATTAGTGATGGACCTAAATATGGCGTTTCACAGCATACAATGACCAGCCCTATCGACCCGCCACTAAATAAGGCTCGATATTAGAGGTTCTTGGCCTACTTGCGTCCATATTCATATTAGTTTGCGGTATCACATCAGCCACATAGTACCTCGTAGCTGATTACTTATCTTCCTGTCAGCCTTGCCGAACAGGTTCTATGAGTGGCAAGGCTGTACTCTAGCACATGTGGGCGGTAGCTTACCTTCTAGGGTACCTTACCTTCTAGGGTACCTAGAGTTGTTTGTAAGCATTACATGATTCTCACATTGTGTTAACTGTGGCGTGAGTTTGAAGTTGTCAGCATGAATCCGTCAACACAAAGTCTATCAGCCAACGATAGTTGCATTGGTGACAGTCAGTGGTGAGTTTGACACTACAGAGGTGGTGATAGATGGGCGCCACTGTGTAAAGGATGGCCGCTGTTGCTCAAGTGATTCCGCACCAGTATCATCGCCATCACCAGCACTAATTTATCACCTTCACCATCACCATATCACCATCACCGTCACCGTGAACGCAATGTCATACAACGATACTTATCTCCACCACCATCGCCGCGCTTAAAATTATGGGAAGAGCTGGCATAGGATGCGAAGATAAAACTGACTCGGAGAAGTCACACACCCGAGATGATCCCTCTGCATACCGCGCCAGTACAGATTATTAGCATTCTCACACCGTACGGTGGTCATTACAACACTGCAATCCAACAATTCTCAGACAGCGATGTGATGTTAAACGCACCCCCATACGTGCAGTCTATTAGCATCACGTCAACAGCATGCCGTCTATTAGTCTCACATGATACTTACAAGCAATTTCATGCGCTCTAGAAGGTAAGTAACCTCTTGTCATGCTTCAGAATCCTGCACTGCAATGAATAAGCCACCGGTTGCGCTTGTAGTCATGGTATTAGCGCTGTCTTTGTAACTCGCCAAGGGCAGCTAGGCATGGGTTTCCTAATCATCTTTGTCTGAAATCACTATGTATTGGCTCGTTTACTAGGGGCGTTGAGATTACTGGTCTTGGACTGGGCTGAGTGACAATAGATATATGGAAATTCCATTGCGCATGTGCTAGCGGCCCTAAAAGTAGGTTTAGAATCTAGTCAGCTTGATATTTTCAAAGTGCAAATCTACACCTCTCGCTACGCTGCACCATACCTACCTAAGCCATGCAAGGATTCTAAGCCCTATGAACAATATTCATCATCATCTCGAGCTGATCTAGAATCTAGATTCTCCCAAGACATTGAGTGGTTGTGACTTCACACCGATGGCGAGCATCGCGGACTTATGATAGAAATGAGCAAGACACGGAGCACAGAGGTTCGTCACCAGCCTATATAATCCCCTCCTCCCTTCCGTTCTAACACATTCCCTCCTCATCACAATCAACAGCAAACAGCTTTTACACTCATCACTCCAATCACTTCAACAACAAACCAACCAACTTCCAAACTATCTTCAGACTCCACAACAACCCACAATCAAAATGCAGTTTAACATTGTCACCATTGCTCTTCTTGCCACCGCTGCCTCCGCCGCCGACATCGTCGGATGGACTGGCACCAGCTGCAACGGCCGCTCCGTCGCTTGCAAAGGTATCCAGGAGAATCTCTGCTGCAGTAAGTCATCCCCATGCATTTCTTCCCTCCCACAGACAAGCCATCCTAACACCTTTAGACTTTGGTACCGCTATGCGATCCATTGCATGGACCCTTCCACCCAATTCTCGCGGCTTTGGATACACCAGCAACACCAGGTGCGCTTCCAACAGGGCCACTTATGCCGTTTTGGGTCAACAGACCAATGCGTGCTTTCGTTACTCCAGCGCTGGTAAGTGCCGCAAAATTGATGGATAGATGGAGAGATACTGACAAGTAGACAGTTCATTCTGGCGCGTGGTTTCTTGGCGGCTCTGGAAGTGCTCGCATAGCCAAGAGGGAGGAAAAGGACAAGGACTGTGCTTCCCCCAACGAGTACTCCTACGTTATGCCTGATGGCAAGACTGTGACGAAGAAGATTCCCGAGGGGAAGTGGGAGGAAGTCCTCAAGTGGATTGAAGACGGCGAGACTGATAAGTTGGAGGCGCTTGAGACTGTTTCCGAGGGTAGCGATTAAGTTAGCGAGAGGTAGAGGAGGTGATAGACAAGGCAAAAGGGGATGATGCCTGATTAATATTGCATATTTTCCTTTGTTTTTACCCGCGAGTACAAGTGTTGGCCACACTTATTTAATTTTAATTTATATTTTTGCATTTATAGAACTTCTGGTTGGAACTTGACCCTCTATTAAGTTCAGTGTCTGAATGATCTCCTAAACATTGTTCCTAAGCGACCCGGCCGCAGGACAAGCCAAGCTTCCATATCAAATGCCTTCGCTACGAAAAGTCTACGGGTTTTCGGATATCTGAGGCCGCCCACAGATCCAGTTGGCCCGGCCTCAATTTGGAGGCCAGGTCCGGCTTCATGCAGGCCAGCCGAGCCGGGTCGTTTGGGAACACTGATCTCCCATAGAGATTCAATTCTCAAAATGACAAAACTTGATCAGGGTTAGGGATTAAAGTAACCTCTTCTCTTGATCTCCGGCACCGCTCCATTTCCATGTTCTGCTGATTTTATTTGCTGCGGCCCAAATCTAAGATTCTTTAAGAAAGGACGCGCATCAGAAAGCCGTGGGAATGTGCTTCAAAGCTAATAACACCCTTGTGCTTGTCCCAAGATGCTAAGATACTTAATAGTATAGACCTCCTGATTCCACCCGCAATCACATTAAAGGCATTGGCTGGAATGTAGAATATTCTTTTGTTGGATGTAGATAAGGAAATAGTATTAAAAGTCTTATTGTGCGACGAGAGCGCCTCTAACACCGGAAGCTTACTCTCCAACTCCATACATATTTCATCTAACGCCAGAAGTTTGCCATCTAGTTGCAGGCGCATGTGCAGGGAGGCTGAGGGATTCGTGCCATTCATGACGAGCCCGGCATTAGGTTAGTGCTAGTGCAGAATGCAGAGTGATAGGCTTGGACCACTCAGAGCGCGGACAATGATCTATCGTATTTATCTCCTGCCAGCATAAAGTAAGCATTCGCTACCACAAATTTTCTTCAATTGTAACCACTAAACAGACCTCTTGCATGGACCGCATGCTTCACAATTTTGAGCATCTTCAAAGAAGTGGACAAGGAAGTTAAAGGGCACAATCATAAGACTCGACATATAGTAATGAGATAATTGAGAGAGAACACGCGATACAAGAAAAGGTGGAAAGACCCTAGTCGCACCTCTGGCTCCACGATCATTCGCAGTCGCTCATTTTACTAACTTTGAGCACGAAAACATTTGTAGATAAATACTGCAGAGTAACCGAGCGATGATTGACCCAGGCCCGTCATGTTCACACGAATAGACCGGGCTCGTCACGAATGGCCTGAATCCCTCAGCTACCCTGCACGCCTCCGACGTCACAAGCTCCCCCCTCCATCCCCAGTAGCAATCTTTTTGTTACTTCTAGGTCCCTATCACTTCTGTGTAAGCACCTGGTCAGGACTTCGTCGATTATTAACGTATCAACCCTAACCCACAATTAACCTCGCATGAAATAGAACCTCATCAGCTAGCGTGGCAGATACTGCACTGCCAGTTCGCTAACTCACTACAACTTGTTTCTAAATTGATCTTTCGAGCTATTCTGTGGATAGACTCCTAAGGCGGTTTAGATACTGTTACAATAGTTACAAGACCTCAAGAAGCGAGACGTGACTAGAGACAACGACAACAAGTACTAGACCCTAAAAGAGCATCTAATCATGGGGGAGCAATAATTATCTAGTACCCACCGGACCGCTGAGGTTAGATATGCAGCAGTTGCCTGTAGGCATTGATATCGGATGATCACGAGCTCGGTATCTGCTGGAATTTCGATTGTATTCCATATAAGCTTCTGGGAAGCCATATTGAAAACCCTCTCGGAAAGATGATGGGGAGCTCAACCATATTTACCCAGGTATCAGCAGTGAAAAGGGGGAGAAGGGGGAGATAGTAAGGAAGGAAGGAACAGACGTAGAATGGAAGGAAAGGAGGAACTTACTGGAGCCAGTACACTGGCTGCGCTGCCCTCAACTGGGTATGTCTGTATTCTTACGCATGATGCACGGACACTTGGTAGCATGGAGTGAACTACAGCTGAAACAATAAACGGGAAGTCGTTTAGCTAGAGGCGCGCAGCTTGAGGGATGCAGTTGCCCGTGATGTTAAGGGGTTTGTTGATGTTATTCGTGGCTGAGGTGAGCAGGAGACGGGATAGAGGATGAGGATAGCCATAATGTGGTTGTGGTGGTGGGAGTGTGAAGAGTATGTGGTTGAGGGGATAAACAAAAGCGGGAAGTGAGAGAACCAGCGAGAGGAAGATGAATCGGTTGCTACTTAAGCGTTCCCCAAAGAAGAGTGGTAACAGAAGCGTAAAGTGACATCGTTACCGTCGAGTTCATAAATTGCGTGGCTACACTATCTTGTCGTTGTATATTGAACTTGGGTATTTCTAAAGCCTAGTTAGTACTCTTACAAAAAGTCCTTGATAATTTTCGTTTCCTTTCGATCTCGCTACGGCCCCAAACAACCAACCCATATATTATAACCTCTCACCTGCTCTCGTTCCCAGATTTTCTCGTCGATCGCAAGCAAGCTTGCCGGAGGCTAAAAAAAGCAGCTAGATTTTGAGCGCACCTCTCACCAACCTCACTTCCTCACTGCAACACTGCACGATAATTCCACTATCTTTGTGGAAGCGAAACAATAATATCACCACATTATCACTAAGTGCATGACAGTATCTAAACCACGCGTAGCTCCCAAGCTTCCTGATTCCAACTTCAATACTAACTAATTGACCAGACAATTATGCAGAATCAGAACAGGAGACAAGATGATGTCATAACCGTAGTCCACTCGCGGGTCGTACCCTGTATAGAACTCATCCTCAGTGCCTTCATCTGGGAGGATATAACCGACGCTCTGTAGAAGGTCTCCCATATCTTCTTCCCAAACCTGACTTAGACGGCCGCAGTAGTCCCATAAGTGGGGCTGATAGACATATACCGTCTCCAAATCGCTTTCTTGCAGATCGAACGCAAAAGCTTGTCTATAGTAGCAGCCATTTTCTACAACGGTTAAATGTGATGTCTCCGATATGGTGGAAGGGTTCACCTTGTAGCTTCCCAGAGATGAGCGTGGCCTACGGTTGAGCGGAAGGCCCTGGTAATCGTAATCTTCTCACAGCAATTACTAGTGCGTCCCGCAAAGATGATAGTTGCGTAGTCTTTAGAGGCCATAGCTTCTATTTGTCTAGTAATCTTATCAGTATATTGGATGCGTATCTCAATATGTGAGAGGTTTTCTGGTGTGTACTTCTAAATTGTGAGAGATGTAATTGCCGAACTTTGAAGATCTGGATCGGATGCTGCTAAGACGAGGTATATAACGTCGGGAGGGAGAATCGGTGAGAACTAGGCAACACACCACTACACGTCAAGATGTTCTCTCGCGACAATGGAAAGATTTGTCAAAACACGAATGTTGGAGAAAGTCCGATCTGTTCGGCGTTAAGGCCGGCATTCTAATTCTAACTGCTCCTGTGTCTACGTTCAATATCAAACAACGCTCCTCGGCTAATTTACTATCTCTATAGTAACTTCCTGTCCATACTACCACATTCATGATGACATGTTGTTGCTCAATCATATTAACTATGCGGTAATGTTGATTGTTGATGGGCGCGTACCGAGAAGAAACTTGATCTTCTCTATGGTTTTTTGAATGAATGCCACCACCCTATATATCGCCCAATCCAAACAAATACCCCAATCAAATCTACCTTGCACAACAGCACCACTGGTATGTGTACAGGATAGCGTGATGTAACATGTGCTAATGCTGCGTTTAGATAGAATGCCGCCCAAAGGCTCAGAAGGAGACACTGGTTACTATCTTGCTTGCTAGACATTGCAAATTCATATATTGTTCCGACATCATATGTCGATGATTTGAGGGTGATTGTCACATCGAAGAATCTTGCCTATTATTTGCGCACAATACACTAACCAATGATTAAACCTTAGATCAAACAGCCAGTAACCTCTTATATCTTAGTCTACCCCCTTTTAGAGCCACATGAGATATGTGTCTATCAACTAGACCTCGACAAAATGCGCTGCCTTTCAGAGGTTCATGTTGAGTATTCCCGCATTGTCTTTCAAAGCCTCGAATATGCATATACCTTTGTCTCGTACCTAGCCTCTAGTGGTATTAGGTATTACCACTCATACCTCGTCTGGTTGCCTTCGCTCGCAAGCTCGCTCGGCAACGAGAGTCTGAGAACGAGACAACATATACCTAGGTACCTATTTGGTCTATTATAACCCGAACGAAGACTTTGCCTAATGTGTCGACTATTTTTATTCTAGGTTCTAATCCCTCGGAAAGAATAGTTGTTTATCTGATGCTCATCCATTAATATATCTCCCTAGAATCCTAAGTTTACGAACCCTATCCAGCTACACTATGTGCTAGGCTGAGGAGGAAGGTTGATATTTGATGTTCTTTCGACTAAGTTTACTAAGCTATCAGATGTAGAATGATGGGGTAGGTAGCACCCCATCAAATTCGGAGTCTGGGCTCGAGACAAAGTGGTTGTATTGGTAGAAACCGAAGTAAAAATTAGATGTACGAGATAGACACATTTAGGTACGATCGAATGGATGAGTTGTATCATTCCTTTGTCCCTTGTGCCTCAATTCAGTAAGTGGTTTGATTTCCACGCAGTAGTTGATGAATTTCATGATGATTTTTTTTGTATGTGACCAATCCACAACTTTCCATGGCTACCTGGTGGCTAGAGACAGATTAAACCTGTAGCCCAACGACAAAGAACTTCGCTAAATACCAGAGGCTTGCGGTCCTCCACAGGTCGTCACTCGAAGTTGACCAAACCATTCACGATTACAAACTATCTGTATTCGTAATGATTCTGCGGCTTTCGACGTAAATTTTACTAGCTAGAATCAGATAGAAAGATCGAGGCATTCCGGGAATGCCGAGAGTTAAACTTACGAGTTTGTACAACGTGAGATACTTCCGGATCGCCGTGATTCTCTACCTAGATTTATATTAGTAGATTTATATTAATTTTATTGCATTGCTTGTACAACACCTTCTGCAACTTCCTGGATGGTGGGTACATCTTTCAAACACCCACGTCAGGAGGGGTGAGCGGGGTAGAATATGTAGGAAGGTCTAAACCTCCACCACATAGCAGCTCTCTCTCTAACCCATCATCATTGTCTGTCATCGTCTAACTTTATCATCTCCGCTTTTCCTCCATTATCTTCGGTTATAGCACCCCTTCACAGAAATCCACCCTTGAACTACACATTTTGATAGCTACTATCAGATAAAAATCTTCATAATGACCACCAACATCGAGAAACCAGAGCTCGTTACTGTATTCTTTGCAGAGCGAACTGGCGAAAAGGCTGGAACTATTGTCGTCCGTCGAATCCGCTTCTCAAATGTGGTTGCCAGCGACTCTCAGCAAGAGAAGGTAAGGCAAGTACATTTTCAAGCACACTACTCGCTCGCAACCTCCGTTACCTAAGCCCCATATATATCACAGACCATCACTGCTCTCTTCGAGCGCGATTGTAACTGGCGTTGGATATATTTTTACTAACTTAAGCTCATCGGCTATTGTAACGAATTAAGTGCCACTCGTGACCCCGATATTCGCCCTGTTTTGCAGCACTTGAATTTCTCATACTTCTACGTGCTACCGGCTGAGGGCTTGGAAAGCAATTTCTATGATTCCTAGCAGGAGGATGATTGTCCGAATTATGACGTTATTCTCTCGGAGACTGGTTCCTCTTGGCTCGCTGTTGGTTCATTAGGCACGATGAACACCTCACTAACATGGCTTCAGGGCGGATTGGTTATAATTGTTCTTGTTATCTGCATGTGTTATCTTAAATATCCTTCTTATTTGGCATGTCGTCTGTGCTCTCACGCTCAAGTCTAAGTCCTACCGCCTACGCCAACTTCTTAATCCACTCTTCCACCAACTTCCATATCTCCCTGCTATTCTTCTCCATAAACATCATATGCCCATTCCCCCTCTGTCCCCTTTCCCACAACCTCATATACTCCGTCTTCACCCCTGCTTGCCTCAAAAACGCTACAGTGCAGTGATCATAAACTGCATGATAACTCGCCTCCGCCGTTACAAATAACACAGGCACATCCTTTAACACCTTCAATATCCTCACCGACTTCGTCTCATCCTGCAACGAACACGCCGCCATCTCCTCCGTCTCCACGCCCACCCTACTCACCGCGATCTCCACCGGATCCACAACCTCAGGCTCATACTTCAACGGAATATCGGCCAACCCCCACTCCCTCGCGGGCGTGTTCGAAAATACCTCCTCCCTAAACGGCGGGCCGGTAGGCTCCAACGCCACCACCCCCTTAACCCGCCGTCTCCCAACCGCATCCACAAGCGCCCACGCAAACAACCCCGCCTGCGAATGCGCCACTACTACTACCTCCCCCTCAATCTCCTCCACCAGCTCCACCAGCGCCGCCCGCATCCTTACCTGCTGCAGCGTCGTGTTCCCCTCAAACGGCGCATTCGATGTGTAGTACGCATCAAACACTTTGTCCCCCTGTACGCCCGCACCGGGCCATTGCGTGTGCTTTTTTGCCTGCGGCCAGAGCCCGGCGAGCTGCGCCGCCGTGAACTGGTTTGCGATACGTTCGGCGGAATATACAGAGAGGTTGGAGGATGGGTGGACCGGAGAGCGCCCGCGGAGCGGCTGATCAGGGATGTATACTGTGTGACCGGCGGCTAGGAAGTGCGAGGACCAGCCGGGGCGGAGGTCAGGGGTGTTGAGGAAGTTTGTGCCGGTCTGGGCTTGCCCATGCAGGAGAAGGATGGCCGGTTGCTTACGGTTCCGGGGGGAGATGGGTGTTAGACGCTCTACGTATACTTGTTCAGTGTGGATGTGTTCGCTGGCGTTGGAAGGGGAGGGGACGTAGGAGCCGCCGATGTAGAAGTAGCTGCGGTAGTGGGGGGCGCCATCTTGGGCCCACGTGGAGGTGGTGAGGAGAAGGAGAGGGAGGAGGAGGTTCATCGTGGTGATGTAGGTGAGTTTTTTTTTTCTTCAACTCCCGGTTTCTGCATACTATATATTACAGCTCACATAGAGTATTTCACTGGTCGTATCCGTAGTGTACCACCAAGACTAAGATTTACAGAACCCCGGGGAAGTTTAAAGCGTCCAAACATGCATGGATTGCACGGATGGACCAACCCCAGAAGTGAAGGTTAATGTCAATCGTCCGAGAGCTAAGGGATCAGCTCTATGCATGCAGCACAATTTTCCTCTTTTGAGCCGCGAGTGCTGAACTTTGCTCAGATTGTTGAGTAATCTATTTCCCGTTCGTGGCTATCCGGGAAACATCTCCACGATGTATCACTCGGCTCTCTTTAATGTCCAACTCGAGCGGGGCCTAAAACGAAGCGAACAACCAAATCACCACAGGAAACTCCACAAACACCGCTAGTGATTCCACCCCCGCTCAGACCACTCCAGCGCCTCCTTCTACATCTCCATACAGTCCCGCAATCACGAAATAGAGAGCTCCGCAAGCTACCATTTCTAGAGGCGGCGATGACGGAGTGGGGAAGCCCTGGGGGCCGATATAAGGAGGTGAAGGAGACGCGGAGTGTAATAGAAGGGGCGGGATCGGGGAGAAAAAGTGAAGCGTCATAACTATTAGTGCAGGTGGTAGAGGGAACTCCCGAATGACCTATAGATACATCATGCTAATTTGGGCGCTCTTTCGCAGCGTTCATAATTGGTTTATTGATATCATTCTTTTGCTACTGTTAAAACTTTTGCAATCACAACTGCGCACTCGTGCAATCTAATCCCACTCGTTATCCCACCAAGCATGTGTGCAAGCAAAGAGTTGTCCCTTACATTGTAAAAGAAATTAAATACTGATATGTTGGCTCGGGTACTAGGTCCTGACGATCAGATCCGGGATTGTACCCCCAGGTAGACTGTCGGGGGCCAGGCGATAATGAAATATCCGATTAAATCTCAAGAGTATAAACACATTGATACCTCGATACCGAACACTAATGAGTCCAGGACGGCGATGGAATCTGTGTTTGGGCAAGGCAGACAGATTCCTTTCACATTTTCATGCTGAGCTGTACTTCATAGTAGTTCGAGTACCAAGGATGGGTTCGAGGATATCACTCAGGCCGTAACGTCTGTACATGGATGGAGTACCTCGAAACCCTAAAGCCTTTTGTAACGGTTATAGGAAATGACGTCCACCAATATAATGAGTGATGCTCGGTGAACGTAGACAAGAGACCACAAATGCAAACAACTGATACACAGGACGAGACCGGTTGCAAACTCGGGATATATCTTGAGCTCATCCGCAAGGAACTGTACCTCAGGATCCTGGGAGTTTCTGGACTTGGTCTCGAGAACTCGAAACCATTTATCTCCCATTCCATTTTTTCCTTCAGCTTCTCGTCGACCTTCCACTATTGGATATCAGGTTTCCCTGACCAGCTGAGGGCCGGTGAGATCCATCTAAGTACCTGGGGCATCCCAACCAGAACAGATCCATATATACTCTCAGGTGGTGAACAAACAAGAACAAAACTGAGGCGGCTACTATTCTATTCCTGATAAATGAAATGTCGGCAAGGCAAAACCGAGTAAGCTGCATTGGCTTGGATGGATATTTAGGGCACACGTAGCAGCGTCCAAGACACGCATATGCTCGCGTGACATCCCAGAATCCATACATCATGATACTGATAAGTGGCGTGGTAAATAAGTGGATTTCTAGTTTCCCCTGGTCCAGCCTGACCGTCAGTTGGCAGCAAGGCGTGTCTTATATACAGACGTATGACATTTTTTACAGCTGTATACTGTATAATCTGACCGTATCCGGTTTATTTGTAGTGCTGCAGGTGGCATATGCAACCTCGAATGCAGCCTTCTATTCGCTCTGAAGTTTTGGAAGTTGCAAGGAAGCCAGCACGGCTGAGAGAGAGGACAAATGATAGTTGATCGGTCAGGTCCGTGAGAGACAGTGGCTTATCCGATGCGGGCGAAGGTGTTGCGGGAGCAGTGCTACCTACGCAGTTAAGCTCTAGTAGGCGGATTGACTTTGTAAAGGCTGCTATATGTCCGGAGGTTCGTGGCTACGCACAACGAGAGCTCGCCGTGCTACGGTACAACGTTTCCTTGTAGTTGAACATGAGCACCAGAGCACCAATACGGTGATTAGGACCGAATACATTCGTAAGCCTGAACTGCCGAAGTTAGCTACCGAGCCAATAAATATGTATGGGCAATACCTAAGCGCTACTTCAGTGAATGGTAGCATAAACTCGTATCCGCGCAGCCCGAGCAATAGTGAAGATGTTTATTTATAAGTGAATACTGCTGCTTATCGGATGTAGGCGTTATTCGCTATACACGTGGGCGTCGTAGATCGTCTGTTCAGTTCCACGGTCACACATCGTGCATGCGGCGGTCAACCAAATTGGTGGGCGGGGAGACTGCATCTCCAATTTCTTTGCAGCGCAACGGCGCACTCATTCGAGACACATTCCGGAACAAGCCCGACGAATCCGAGCTCGTAGAAAATTTTTGTTCATGTGCTGCAAGCGGGATCCCCTCCGCCCTGAATAAATTCATTGGTGGAAGCATTGGCATCTGATCGGTGATTTCGTGCTTGGGAAACGGCGACTATGCAGGTGCTCCGTCTAGACCAGGCTCCAGAAGTTGTCGGTGGCGTGAATTTCCCTGGAGGATTACATGACTGGTTCTCCTCTGAGTGACAGTTGTAGATGCAGCAGCATATTTTACTTAAACCCGGAGGTTTCCGGTGGTGGTGGGGTTGACCGGAAGGTGTGTGTGGTTATTCATGCAGGTTTGTTCGATCGAGGAAAGAAGCATATTCCATCACTCGGGTGCGATTGAGCACTTACTTCGCGCGATTCCCTGGGTGCTGCCTGTTGCTTGGGGAATCTTCTAGAGGGCGTACCGAGAACTTGACCAGCATGCGCAGTATGCCTGGTCCAATTAGGATGATGGCCATATTATTCCGTTGGAACATGCAGTGGTGTGTATGCCGGAATATGAGACTCGCATAGCCGGACAACTGTGAAAAGCCTAGTGCGTGATCAATGCTGGAATTCTTGGACGTAAGAACATTGAGGACTCATCGGACGGGAGAAACCAAGCAATTTGGAAGGTGCCTGCTTCTGAATTTCAGGGGTGAGATAGCTCCTTTCTCAATTGTCCTATGGAAATAGGCGAATGCACTGCCGTAGGAGGTGCTTTGACGCTTTCTTTCTGCTCCCATTCCAGCAGATATTTTCCATAGTCGGATTGCGATATCGGGGTTTCCCCAAACAAGTATCTCGGCTATAATGTTAAAGTATGATTTTCAAGGGAAAAAGATCTCGCCAATCGCACAGGCTTGTGATCGCAGTCTTGGCAACGGTCCGGTGATCCTCGTTACATGAGAAGCTTTTTAGTTGATGGAAATTACCGGTTGGTGATCTCGATATCGATAGAGTACCCATAGAGCAAGTATCCATAGAGCAAGTACCCATTGAGCAAGTGGATAGATAATACCCAGTAGACACCCTGGAGAGGTAGAAAGAAAGATGTTTTGCAAGGACTGCCTGTATGCCGCTGGGTATATGTGGCAGAGAATATTGGATATCTGATTTGGCCATGGTCTATGTCCGAGTCCATGTCGATGTGCGTGTGCGTGTGCAGTATCACCTCTTGCTGATTCGCACAAGGACACACTGCCGCCTTGATGCCTCCTGGTACGAATTCGAACGGTGATTGTAACACATTGGTACAAATATAGGTTATTCGTCCTTGATCGATGGTTGCACGGCTGTGTTGTACGCTTCATTTTCAGCGAGGCGGAGGTGTCTTGGATCCATGGAAGTCCAGGGATTGATAGGTACATACATGTCTATTCGTGATGGGTGATAGTGAGCCATGCAGGTGGGTTCTATATACAGGCATGCAGAAGAAATGGAAACTCAACACCTTCCAGTACTTAGTGCGAACGGCTTGGTCGCTGTTTTGTTAATTTGGGCTGAGCGCGCTTTGCGTGAAACCCGGAGACCCCACGCAAAGCAATCCCAGATAAGTAGTTTCTGCGGAATAAATCAGGCTCGTATGATTATGATCGAATTAGAATCGAAGTTGAAATGGATGAAGAATCTAGTATCTGAGAAGTTGGAGTGAATTGGAGGGAACACAGTAGGGGATTGGCCATAGTATCAATGCCTGAGGTACTGACAATAATCGAATCTATACATACTTATCAGGTATCAGTGATATTGATTGTTATGCTGGACATCGCACATCTCATCGACCCAGCAGCTACTTTAGTTACCTAGGAGTTACTCCCGCAATCCAGAACTTAATTATATTAAAATGCTGTTAGCATTCATCCAATTCCAGCCTTGTCTTCATACCCTCGTGCGGGACGACGACACGACGACGAGGAGAAAGAGAGAAGGGGGAAACAGGCGGCTAATATCTTAAGTATTCATCGTACATTGGTTCTTCACACCTTCGCAGTGGCTTCTTGTCTCGGTCACACCACATCGAGCTGGCCTCCGGCACCCATCCACCCATCATCGCATACTCATACTCACCTACCTCTCACCTCCACATCCCGCAATTTCTCCACAGCCTTCTTTGCACCACCCCTCGCACTTATCCCTTCGGCAAAACGCGACGACTGCCCTATAGGTCGATAAAGTCACCGTGACAGGCTCACTATTCGGGAGTCCGAAGGCTCCTTCTCTTCGGATTCAACTTCACATGAACAACGGTAAAATGGCATTCGCGTACCAAGGGTTCGGTTTTGGAGAGGTGTGATATTACTCCCCTGACGGTGTCATTCGTTGGTAGTGCGGGACTGGGGGGAAAATACTGAAACTCTTCGCGCGATGGTCTCTAGTTTTTCAAAGCGCAACAGAAGCTTCAAGAGATCCTCGAGGCATGTTTCCTGGGAGTGTTCGATGCGCCCTCCAACTTTCTGTCGCTAGCTCGGACGCTCGAAGGTCTCGCCGACAGGATCGAGCGCCTCTTCGATGAGAACGGAAATCCCAACTCGGCTATTCTTAGGTCGGAGAACAAGCCTTCAGCCCAACAGATGCTTCGCATTGCAAGCCATGGACTTATCGATTGTTTGAAGCAGCTCGAAAGGGCAATTCCGATACAGACGGCTAAAAGGGACCCCCTCGAGATGCGAGGTTACAACATCGTAATGCATTTGCGGCTAGCCGGAGAAGACAGTGTGTTGAATGCCCTGACGGAAAAGTTTGCATTTCAGACGTGGAAATTAGATCTTTTTTTCAAAGTGTTGCGCAAGTAAGAGCGGTTTACTGTTCATGATTTCCTCCGGAGTAGCAGCTGTCGCCAGTTTGCTGACACCTTATGGGTCTCGGCTAGGAGCAAGGTCTCACAAACGCTCTCTGTTTATGATGGCGTCCAGAAACGCATCGGATCGTTCTTCGAGGAGCTGGCCGCACGGAAGTCTACCGCTTCAAATGATACCTCGAGCAGTATGGCTATATCAGAAAGTTCTGCAATTCAAGATGTGGACGTTATTCAACGCTTCCAAGATGCATGTGAATTTGGTGGGGGTGGCCACAAGTTCATCTGGAAACTCAAGCCCGAGAGTACAATCCTAATCACGCTCCACTGGGTGTTCAATGTAAGCGAGAATAAATTTGCTGTTCGTTCATTCAGGAACCGCCGTGAATTAATGCTTGGACCGCCACATGTAGCTCAGTCAACACAACGACCCCAAGAATAATCCTGTCGAGACTTATGTCAACCTCATGAAATGCTCCTGGCTACTGCGAGTATCGACTCCTGAAGCTGGTGTCGAAGGATTCTCGGATGAGATACGGACTATGATAGGCTTACTCGGATGTGTGAGTATTACACTTATAAAGCGGCGAAGCGTACGCGGATTAATGAAGAATAACAGGATGTTGTCTACCGACTTCAAGAATATTTCGAACGCGATGTTGAGCCCCCACTACCTTCAGAACTTGTGGATCGGGGCGACTTCAACATTTTCATCGATGGTGTGAACAAGCGAGATATCGGCGCAGGATTGGTTCGAACCGCAGTTCCAACAGCATTCCCTGGGTACGAGCCAGAGCCACTGAGGATCATGGAAGCTGTTGATGACTATATAACCAGGCCTCCTTTTGGCCACATTACCTCCGCCGAGGAACAGTCCCCGATTGAGGGCGTAGTGGAAGGTGTGCGGTCAGGTAGCATGGATATCGATCCCCAATATCGGCCGGAAATGTCCCCTAGCACTGGTCCATGGGGATTTCGTGGGACTCCGTACAGCGCAGTTGGGCATTTCGGTGGAATTGCTGGGTCTTCTACTCACAGCCCTTCTTCATCTATCTCTTCGATTGGAGGTGGGGTACTTGGTCGGATTGATTCAAATCCCGATAGGCTTGGGTACTCAGGGCCCTTCGCAACGACCCAACGCATTGGCCAGCCACATTCAAGACCATCGACTTCTGGAACCAGTGGTCCTCCTGGCACACTTCACGCCTTGCCTGGTATGTCAAAGAAGGTAAAGCCCAACTACAGCTGGAACGAACTTGTGGACCGAGAGAATCTTGGGGTGCGACCAGGGGAGGGTGAGATATTGCCAAGAGATTTTGAAATGATGTGTGTTTACTCCGTTCATCACTCGACAGTCATCCAAACTAACTCCGCCTAAAGGCATTTGATGGCGTCGTACACTGGGGACAGACATGGCCGCTGGGACAGCTGTCGAGTTCGAATTTTCAAGATGATGTCCGACAAGACACTTCGGATACTAACATTAATGGAAGGTCTTGAAGAAAGCATCGATCAACGAGTTGGTCAGTAAGCGGCGCCCTTGGATATCCACTCAATGGGCTAATCAAATTGCAGCATATGTGAAAGAAGCCGAACTAGTCCCAGACTACGGTTACCATCAAAACAACCCCGTTATCTACATCCGCAAAACCCATCGGCAAGATCCCTTCCTCCATGGCAACCCAAGAAAGATTGCCGGAAAGCCGATGCCCCCAAGCAGCCTGTACTACAAGTTCCGCAACGCCCATGGTATGTCGCTCCCTTATCTCATCCCACACCTAGGTCTAACGGATGGCCAGACATGTTCAACTTCCAGTTTGCGCTTCTCGGCGAAGCCGTCGAAACTGACTTCCAAGCCGTTCGCACTGTCCGCTTCAAGAAGAGTCTTCGAGACGGAGAACACAGCCACTACAAAGCACGAATCCAGCTCTGGCGAGAGCAAGACGATGACACGGAAGTTCTCGCGTCCACTCCCTCTGTTGCCCCCACCGCTACTCGGGAGGCGTGGGCACAGCCCAGCCTGAAAATTCACACAACGCGTATAGTAATGTACTGGGATGAAACTATCACCACCTTCTTCGGTAACTTCCAGTTCACCCAATTTTCCCGCCCACCATCACTAACAAATGTACAGTCACCGATTCAATTGAAGTCGAAATCCGCCAACGCCGCTGCGCGGTCCGCATCAAGCCCAGTTCACACAAAACCTTCCAGAACCCAACATCTGTGAAAGCGCGAACATTTGGCTCCCGCGAAAGCCCAGGAGGGTTCAGACTGGACAAGAAGGGACTGTTTCCAGATGACGAAGAGAGCTTTGAGGACTTTAAGTGGTTCGAGATCGAATTCAACAACCCGGAGGAGATGAATAACTTCTACTCGGAATTTAAGCGCGCGTTGAATATGCGGCGGAGGGAGAGGTGGCAGATGGAGGAGCTCAAGCGGTTGGCAGCAAGAGGAGTACCTGCTGGGGCGGAAGTATCGGTTGGGCCAGGGTCAGTAACGCTGAAGAGCTCGAGGTGAGGAGGCTGAAGTGTGAAATGCAATGGCTATATGGCTCCTTGGGAGTTTTGGAATCTTTGGGAACATGAGGTTTAGCTTGGGTTGTTTTCAGAGGAACATGGTGTTTTGGGCGCAATTTTGAAGCCTTTTTTTTTGGTTGATGTGATATTGTATATCTTACCAGCAAGGGCGGTTGGGGGGGATACATACCTAAATGCTATAGTAAGATGAGTGAAAAGTGCATACTTACAGTAGACAGCATCACAGTCGAGATGCATCGATGTCAAAACGGCATCGAGTGTTGCATATATGGACCGCCTCCCTGACGTACGGCTTATGGGCTTCAGCTGGGCTGATGGAGATCATGATCTCACGATGATGATGGTCGTTCTAGACTTAGCTGGAGATGCTAACTGAGTGCGCATGCATGCGTACAAGGCATACTCTGAATGCCGTATATAAGATCACACGATTGTTCCTGTAGTTTAGAATAGATAAGCAATCAGTCTTTCAACATCGAGTACTTAGGTGAAACGAGTGAGCATTGAGATGGGACTAATAGGTGGGACCCTAGTGGAAAAGAGCCGCCTCGCTCCCCTGACAAACGTCATCCCGCACTTAAACACAAGCTCCACACATCTCAAACTCATCACCAGTACCACTATCACCATCACCATCATCCATCCCATCCCATCCCATCCCATCATATCCCGTTACCAACAACCCCATCTCCCGAAGCTCCACCCCCGCCCATCTCCATCATGTCGGGAGGATGGAACACGATCGAATCTGACGCCGTACGCTTAGTGTTTGCAAACAAGCCCACACGGAATCGTAGCTAACAAGTTCAGGGCGTCTTCACCTACCTAGTCGAGAACCTCGGGGTCAAGGATGTACAATTCGAAGAGATGATCTCATTGGACTCCGACTACCTCCGCCAGCTTTCGTTTGTCTTCCTCCTATCTCCCCCACCTCCCAACTAACCCCCCCCAGCCCCGTCTACGGCGTAATCTTCCTCTTCAAATACCCCATCGGCCAACCCCCTCCCTCAGACCCCACACAAGCCGTAGACGGCACCTTCGACCACACCGCCGCCTCTACCCTCTTCTTCGCAAACCAGGTGATCCAGAACGCCTGCGCAACCCAAGCAATCCTCTCCGTCCTCCTGAACCGCCCCGACCTCCAAATTGGGCACGACCTCACCGAGTTCCGCGAATTCACCCAGGCCTTCCCTTCCGACGTACTTCCCCCACATCCTCCCCCCTCCCCCCTCCCAGCCTCCTGCTAACAACCCTAGCTCCGCGGCGAAGCCCTCTCAAACTCAGAGTTAATCCGCACAGTCCACAACACCTTCTCCCGCAGCTCCCCGTTCGTGGACGAATCCACACGCGCCGCCACCTCCGATGACGACGTCTACCATTTCATTGCGTACACGTGTTTGGAGGGCGTACTCTACGAACTTGACGGGTTGCAGCCCGCGCCGGTTTCGCACGGTCCCTGCACCGATGTCACGTTTGCGGACAATATAATTCCCGTACTGCAACGGCGGATTGCGCGGTACCCCGCGAATGAGATCCGGTTTAATTTACTGGCGATGATCCAGGACCCGCGTGTGAGGGCAAGGGAGATTGGAGATTTTGAGACGTTGGAGAGGGAGGAGAAACGCCGTGGAGATTGGTTGTGGGAGAACGAATTACGGCGTCATAATTTTGTGGGGTTTGTGCATGAGGTGCTTAAGGAGGTGGTAGCGGAGAAGGTAAAAGTTGGGAAGGTGGAGGAGTGGATTGAGGAGGCGAGGGAGAAGGGGCGGAAACGGATTGAGGAGAGGAGGAGGGGACGGCAAGAGGAGGATGAGGAGATGGAGCTTTAGTAGGGTCTCTGGAGGGATAGATATAACCTGGGGAGAGGTGCTGCTGCTGTATTAGTACCATGCTATATCATGAGTACTTAGTGGGAGGCGGTTCATACACATGCCCAAATAGAATAAGATAGTTCAAACGATACTTTTAATGGCTAGAATAATTCTAATTAGCTGATGAAATGTGGTAAGTAGTTCATAAAGTGGCACGCTCTGGTGTTATCAATTAGTACAAAGCTCGGGTTAGGGCCAAGACTAGTTCGACCGTGATGTCGGGTGGAGGGGTACTGCCCCGTCAACCTCTGTCACCACTTCACAATGGCTACCCCTGCCATTCCCGCGCACTCCACAGATGCCTACGCACTGCTCCTCCAACATAACCCACCCGTCCTCGCCTCTGAAGTCCTTGCGGGCAAGGTCCTCAATAAGCCGCTTTCCCTACACCCCACCACCACCACTACCACCTCCAGCAAAGACGACGCGCGCAGCCAGCGGCGATCTCTCCGCACCTCACAATCCACCCGGCATCGGAAGCCCGTCCCCTTAACTGCCAGAGAAAAACGGCAACTAAATGTTTACGCAATTCCGCGCAGGTTTTGTTACGGTGACTTCACCTCGCTGCACACACTCTGGCTTTCATATGCGCAGACGCTCGTGGCGATGGGGGGGGGCTCAGCGTCGATGGCTGGGCGGTTGGCTTCCGGCGACCTCCACGGTGCGCTCGTGGAAGTCGTGAGGAGTCGTGCGGTAGATAGAGTTGGCATACGCGGTATCGTCATCAAAGAGACACGCGGGGTGCTGGTGGTAGTAACGCAGAAGGGTGAAGGGAAGAGTGAATATATCCCCCCCCCCTCCGGACCAATTTTTGCAGAAACAAAACTGATGCGCAAAGTAGCGGTACCAAAGGAGTTTACTGTGTTCCGCATTGCAGTACCGCCTACAGATGAAGACCGGGCGCGAGGTCGCGGTGATATGATTTTTGAACTACAGGGCAACCAGATGATGTTTCGAGCTGCCGAGAGGGCGGGGAAGAAGTTTAAGGCGAAGCCAATGCTAGATTTGTGATGGATATACTGTTGCAGGCTTGAGGTTGATACAGTCCCGGGACCTGACAGAAATTCTTGTATCTGCATCCCTACTATACCCTACTATATACCCTACTATATATAACAGATGAGAACGCGAAATTCAAAAACACGAAGATTTACCCGGCTGGAATAGGCGAGCTTGCAAGCCCGAGCTGGAGGCGCGTTCGGCCCAGCTTTGAGAGAGCCAGCAGAAGTAATGAAACTTATTTTTCGGGGTACTGTGTTCACTTGTGTACTTATATCCGAGTCACTGTTGTCCGGCACCAGCACCACAGCGATCAGCCTCCCAATTGCGAAAGCCCCCCAATAGCGAATCTAATAATTTTGGATAAATCTCGACAAGGGTTCACCAATTGTGTCGTAACCGTTGTATGGGATTCGCAAGTGGACTGCATGCAACAGTCAGCTTCAGCACTTAGCCACTACTACCACCTTCCACACTTCATCTCCTCCCATTTCACCTCCTCCCCTCCTCCCCCACGACAAAACCCCTCACATAAACGCATCGACAATGGGCTTCTTCAGCAAAAAAGATAAAGAAAGAAAAGACGAACAAGATGCCGCAGCGCGGTCGCAGCTCTTCGGCTCTCGCGGCGGAAAAGAAGCTCCCCCTGCAGCTCAAAACCCGTACGCGGCGCCACCTCCTCCCTACCAATCCCAGCCGCAGCAACCATCACAAGGTGGATACGGAGGCTACGGAGCCGAGTCGACCAGTACCATCGATCGTAACCGCGATGCGTTATTCTCCGGACGTCAACCCCAGCAACAGCAACAGCAACAGCAACAGCAACGCCCTCCTCCCGGAGGAAGCTACGGCAGTGATAACAGCGGCGGATACGGACGGCCGGATGGCTACTCGCAACCCGCCGGCGGGAGTAGCTACGGACAGAGTGGGTATGGCCAGGACCGCGTCCTCACCGCCGAGGAGGAAGAGGAAGAAGACGTGGAGGCCGTAAAGCAGCAGATCCGGTTCACGAAGCAAGAATCCGTGTCCTCGACCCGCAATGCGCTCCGTGTCGCCGCGCAAGCCGAAGAAACCGGTCGCAACACACTCGCCCGCCTTGGAACCCAGGGTGAGCGTCTCTACAACACCGAAAAGAACCTGGACGTGGCGACGGCACACAACCGTGTCGCCGAGGAAAAGGCCCGCGAGCTCAAAACACTCAATGGAAGCATGTTCGCCGTTCACATGAAGAACCCGATGAAATCGAAATCCCGCGCAGAAGCGGAGGAACGCAAGATCTTAGATAGACACCAATCGGAGCGTGAGGAACGCGAGCGCACACGCCAGTTCGGATATGAAGGCAAAGACGCAGTTGGAAAGGCCCTCAATGACACCGCGCAAAGGCCGGGTTTCGGACGCACTAAGATGAGTATGGCTGAAAAGAACAAGTACCAATTTGAGGCCGACGAGAGCGACGAGGAGAAGGAGAAGGAGATTCATAACAATCTCGACCAGTTGAGTGGGGTTACGGCGAGGCTTAAGGGCCTTGCGATGGCCACCGGGCAGGAAGTGGATAGGCAGAATAAACAGATCAATAAGATCATGCAGAAGGTAGGTTTTATTACGTCGTGTCAAGAAGTTGCACAACTGTGCCGGGGGTTGCTGTAACTTCTTCGTCATTAGTATGGTGCTAAAGAGGAATTGTGGCTAACGTTTGGAAAACAGAGCGACAATGTCGACGACCAGATTGCTCTTACGCATAACCGGATCAAGCGGATTCACTGATCCGGTACGGAATGGTATATTATGCGGTTGTGTTTTGGCAGTGTTCGTTTTACGTGTGCATTTGTTTGGGATCGAAAACGGCTATATCGATTGAGTGCAGCTCGTAGCATATATCACTGGGAGCCATAGAGAATTTATGGAACTTATCTACTTCAATGTTTTGAGAATTACATAGGAGAGAAACTACCGTGTAAACCACCCTTCAATACAGAGTAGATATGTATATATTCCCCATTCCCAGTTCACCACCCAGCTACATACAATCCCAATACCAGTACACCATTCACTCTTACACTTCGTCAACGACTGGGGAGTTAAAGAAAAGGTAGGTAAAAGAAGACTATCGGGGGGGCCAATCGTTCACGCCAGCCTGGTGTCTGTCGATTAACCAAAACGCTCGTAGGCGGAGAGAGTATGAGGAGGAAGAGTCATAAATATCGCACGAAAAAAAAACATATGCCACAAAACAAAGTCAGCCAAATAGAGATGGAATAGCAAACACCGTGCCAATACAGTAACCGCCCAACAACCCTAAAGCAAAGCAAAACAAAGAACTCCCCTTATCCCCACCAGCATAAAAACATTCCTTGCAGCACCCCACCCTACCGCAAAACCCCTCTTATGCAAAAAAACACAATAAACATCAAAGTTAACCCCCGGTATATGAGTTCCAGTTTCCGTGTCATGCTAAGTCCTCCCGCTGCCGCCGCCACTAGGACCAGCGGGAGCGCTCCCGCTCCTATATCTTCCCCCGATAACGCCGCGTTCACCCACAATATCTCTGTACGCAGGTGTCTGTCCGAGCCCAAGTAGTCGCTCTCGTTCCTTCCGTCTCTTACCCCTCCGCTCGTCCTCCTCGTCGGAACTGCTATTGCTAGTCTGGCTTGCGTAATCCGGCGGTGGTTCCCGTACTAATACTTGCGTCTCATGCGGGTGTTCAATCTCTGTTAATCCGATTTCGCCGGGACTTCTTGCGGGGCCTGGGGATGTGGGGCTGTGTTGTTGTTGCCCCTGTTGTAGATGTTCTGCTCTCCCCCTGTTTCCATGATCAAAGTACTCCTGCTGCTGCGCTACCCGCTGTCCCGTCTCCAATAGGATAGAGCCGTGTTCACTGCCGTATGGTGGTGGTGGGGCAAGGGATCCATTCATTGGGGCGAGCCCCCACTTCTTTACATTTGCCTCGATGAAGACGAAGCCCAGCTGGCCGAAGTTGACGTGGATAGTACAGGGCCCGTTTGCACCGAGGGTGGGGAAGAGATTGAAGCTCTTGAGCCCATGGGCAACATCGTCGAGTTTCTTTCCATTGCGGGTGAAGAATACGGTGCCGCTGCGGGGACGGTAGCCGACGCCTATCACATCGCCCTGGATGTAGGGGGGGCCGTAGTGAGTGCCAGAGAAAGGTTGATTGTGTCTTCTGTGACCAGTGGAGGTGTAGGCAAGGGAATGTTTATGCCATCCTGCGTCACAACATCAGCACCCCTAGGAAAGGAGGGGGGTTATGAACACCCACCGGGTAATCGGAACATGGGATACGGTTTTGTCGTCATCCCAATTGATACAAGCGTCGACTCGGGTTTGTCGTAAAGCTTTGCTTCCCAGTAATAAACCTCATTCTGTTTCGGCACGGGAAGATTACTCTGTACCGAGCACTCAGAGTCAAAAAACTCGACCTCGGTTCGTGCTTCGACAAAGCAATTCGCTATTTCTAGCTCTGCCTCAAACTCCCATGCACTCACGCCCTTCTCTTGGATCGCGAGGAACTGTGAAAGACTTATGTCGGTCGGGATCGAGTCGGGTGGGTTTGCTTCGACGAACGCTGTTTCACATCAGCCACCAATGCTATGGTGGAAGGTAGGGAGGGGACGTGCCCTTCGCCCGTAAATACTCCATCCGCTCAATCTCATCCATCTGTTCAAGCGCCTCTGCCTCTTCCCTCGCGCGTGCAGCCTCATCATCATACTCGCCGGGCCTTCCAAGCGCATCGAGTAAGATACGTCCTCTCGTAGTGTACCTAAAGAAGTAGATGAAAGCAAACACCAATGCCACCAGCCCGGCAGATCCAAACGCAGATAGTAAGCCGATCAACACGCCACGCCCCGCTGATCCGCCGCCGGACGATGGTGGAGGTGATGGGACCGTCACTTCGAACGCGGGAATTGTGTCGAGGTAGGATGCATCTTGTCCTAGCGATAGCGGCTTTAATCGTGAACGGCGCGATGTTAATACCGCCATCGACAAAGATGAGGAGGAGGAGGAGGAGGAGGAGGAGGAGGCAGCGGATGAGGAGGGAGGTTGAGAGCCTCTAGGTGCGGAGGAGGTTGAGTGCTCTCGTGTTCTGTTGCCTATTGTTGTCGTTGGGTTTGGATGATAAGGCTAGGGCGGCTGAGTGGCTAGAGTGAGCAGTCGGGTGGAGCTGAGGTGTAGGTGATGGGTGGCGGCAACCCGAGTGGAGCAATGTCTCGCAACAAGAGGCGCTAGATGTGGTATTACTGATATTGGCGGCCGTTCAAAGTCATGGGCGCGTTGATAAATTAAACAGGATCTTTGGTCTGACAAGAACAGACTTGCTTGCGATGGTATTCGTGGGTTGTCGAGAAAGAGTTGGATGAGTGGTGGTGCAAGTCTGTCTGGTTTTGTTGCACGAAATATCTCTTGGCCATTCGCCTGGGGCAGGCTGATCCATTTTACATACGCAAATATGCGTGCAGGAGGTCAAGGACCATGCAGTAGTCCCTGCACTCCTCACTCCATCTCTCCATCCACTGGCCTTACTCCCCGCTGACGCAACTATTACTCTTAGGTCCTCTTGCCCTCAGCTAGCTTGACGAATAGAATATTAACACTCTTTCATACAATAACTACAGATTCTTACACCTCCGCTCGTCCCGAACGAAGTCCATCCGTACCAAAACTATCCACAAGAATGAAACCCTGCAAGAAAAAGGGAATGTCTATTCATTCACATTACCAAAACCTGCACATCTGCATAGCGTTGCATCATTAAGGAAAATAAGTCTGTCCCCGTCGTCAGTACAGAACCTTCGTACCCCCCCCATCAAGAAGGACCGAAGACCGAAGAGCTCACCAGATTCAATACCCACATCCCTACTAGTATTGCGACACATCTCAACTTCAAATTCTTTGAGTATAGCGTCATATTCCCCTCCTGCTGCTGTGGAGTACCTTTCGAATTCCCACTACTCTCCGCTCCCAATTCCCTCAGTTTAACAATCTCTGCCACAGACTTTTCTCCAGAAACACCTCTCCTCATCACCGGTAACAGGGTTTGTAGTGGGTTTGCCTCCTGCGCATCACTCATTATCCACGTTGTTAATTCCCCGGTAGCACCCGCGACGCAATGGCTTGTGAATAGAAACACAACCGTCACCACTGAAAAGTTTACCCATCGATCGTTCACAAGGCCGAGGTCGAGCAGCCCATGCGTATCTGCCGCCATCCAAATATGGAACTGCAGCGTAAACGTCTCGAGTGAACACTTGCCCAACCATGCAAAGATGCCCAAGTAGGTGTTTCTCATCTTTGCCGTCGCGTTGCGCAGCGTAATAAACGAGAGGATAGGGATCCATGATACATATGGGTGGTAGGTATTGTAGACGAACTTATTCTCCCGCGTGGATTGAAAGAAGAAGAAGATAGGCAAAGCAGTAGCCGATGCAATAAGCGCATATTTGCGCATGATGTGGAAGGATGTAGCATATGGTGACGAGTTATCGCCCAGCTTGATGGTGATGATGGCAACCACCATGCCAATGTATACGATCCACATGTCCAGAGACACGCGGAACCGGAACTCGGTAACATTCCAGTCAGTCCCTGCCAGAAGATGTGGAATTTTGAATGCAGCTTCCAGAATACCAGGGAATTTGGTGAAAGTTGTTACAAGTATGGATGAAATCACTATTTTTGCAAGGACGAAATGAGTGCTGCCGTTCAACTTGGCCCCAACGCGCATTGTGGCGTATACGATCAGGAACCAGAACGAGACAAGCGGCGCAAAATAGTAGAAAATATACTCTGTCCTCATCATGTAGGGTAGGACGCAGCTCAGAAGATTGAGACGGATGAGCACTCCAGTCACACGCTTGAACGAGTAGTCACCCTTCTTGTAGAAGTAGATCGTGTGACCGTATCCAGTCATAAAAAGGTAACATGCAACAGCAATTCGGATGAAGCCATAAATCCAGGCTATTTTGGAAGCGCCGGTGTAGTGATAAACAAGAATTGCAAATTGCAACCATCCCTTCCATTCATCAGTTTGATCGCGCGACAAGAACGGCTGGTTAGCAGCGGGCTTGAATGGCTTATCAGACCTCCGGGCCGAAAGAAACCCGAGGGCAAGCCACGCCGTTGTCAGGAGACCAAATGCAGAGGGGGTGTAGTGTTTGTGGGATTTGTTAAAGACCTGAGTGCGATCCGCATAAAAGCAGTAGACCACAGCCATACTGAATATAAGCAGAGCATGGCTAGTCCTCCCGGATGGTATCCATGCAGCAGGTTTAATCCCTTTTGCTTCCGCTATCCCTCGATTAGTTGAGCTAATACTATCAAGATGTAGTAGGCAAACCTTTGCTTCTGAGATATGACATCATGGGGAGGACTGCAAAAACGAAAGCGAAGCCCATCCATTGCTGGAAGTTTGGCGGTTCGTATTTCGTGCAGCAAGTCTTGTCATATGGATATTTTGGCGGAAGCTGGGCATTGCACCGCAAGTTCAGAAGTATTTCCGCCTGCTTTGTAGTCATGGGTTCGGTCAGATGAATTCCGGAGCTTTCATAGGTCTGAGGAAGCTCCTGTGTCAATTGGTTCAAGGCCCAGACCACATCAATACCGTGGATGTCGGACAATTGCTGAAGATACTGATTCATCTCTCCAACCAACTCGGGAGTGATGGTCTTTCTACGTTCTTCGTTGAGCTTTGAGAACGACGGTATAGGAACGGGTGCGAGCAACAGCAAGTCCTGATGCGTCAAGTCTGTCGTCGTCCGTCCATAGCGCATGTTCCCAACAACCTCATCGATGCTGTCCCTCCACTTTTTCATACCATTGATATTTTCGAAGCGAGAGTACCATAATCCGGTACCCATGAGCATGAGGGCTGGCCGATTGGGGTCCCGGGCAAAATACTTCTCGTCAGCGAATGCAGATAATTCCTTCCTGACTCTGGAAGAGTTCAGGAATGGATCCCACAGAAACTCCACTTTCACACCATTCTTCTCGACAACGATATTGGAATGCTTTACCGCGTTCGACTGGTCGACGTCTGGATTAAGCGTCTTCGCGGCGCCCCAGAAGACTTGCCGGATCGTAGAATCGCCAGCGAATAGGATGCGCCGGTTGGCAAAGCAGGTTGCTATCTCAGCCGGCTTGTAGTTGTGGATCATGCACCCGGGGGGTTGCCATTCTGTTGGGATGGTAGTGTCCGGAGGTGGTCGGTCGAGCCATGATCCTTCGTTCATCAGAGCACCGCATTTTGAAGGATCTCGGATATCTGTAGGGGGTTAGTTTCTAAACATGGGCGGTTTAAATTGAAGCACGCGACACCTCATAGGAGACAACTGACCAAAAAAGCAAAACCGCAGAGCAACAGCAAAGATGGTGATGCACGTAAAGCCGGTGAAAAAGCGACTGACGGTTGTTGGGTTTACGAGCCGGCAAAGCTGCAACATGGTGAAGTTCGAAGGTGCAAGATAGCGAAACACGGTAAAATTAATAGAGACGGGTCCAGTGCTGGGGAAGCATCGGTTGGATCGAGTGCAGTTGTTGTTGAAATGAGTGATGCGTTTGTTGCAGAAATCGTGAACAACGAGAAAGAATAGGGACTATGGGATGTGGAGATGGGTCCTTTGTATGGGGATATTGATGTTTGTAGAGGGGATGTTGTCAGGTACTTCTCGGTGGTGGGTCAGCCCTGGTAGGTCAGGCCCCCTAGCATTTAACTAAGAACAAGGTTTGGCGGATAGCTCCGAGCAAAGTTGTTTTGCAAGATTGTCTTAAGCAGCTGCCCACAGCCCCTGAATCGGAAAAGGGAAAGGTGCACTCCAATGTCGTCGAGAAGTTAGCGAAAGCAGCAGTTTACTATCATATTACTCTAGAACTCCGAACATTTCATTGCGGCCGCTTTTACTGGAAGCTGGATGAGCAAGGCTGAGTATCTGTCGGACCTTCAGTCGCGTCGGCTACATTCTATCCGGCCTCGATATGTGTCAGTAAACGAAAGAGGGAAGTCTATGCTATCGCGCTACAAGAGAATAAAGAACCAGGAGCCTTTATTACTATCACCATTGCCCGCAACTACTGAGTCCGGATCCTGGTGGAAGTCTCGTCGCAACTTGGCGATGATTTCAGCAGACCCGCACATCAGGTCAAAACAATTTCTTTGAAGCCCATGTCGACGCCGAATCGCTGGTCTCGAAGTTGAAGCTGGCCCTTTACAAGCATAGTCTTGAGAATTCACCAGCCAAGTTCATTGACTTCACTGAGACGTTAGAGAATATCTAACAACGGCACCGGAAGAGTAACAGGATTGAGATGGGATGATGCATTATTACGCATAAAAGAACTTATTGAGATTACCTATAACGGGTTTCTTTGTGACTCCCTGTATTTTGAAATCACTGTGTTGATATATGACTTGACAAATTGAATGGTAAGGCTCGTGCTCTTGCGTTTGTTATTCTGTTGAACTAACATTAGGTGAAGAAATGCCTTTTCGTCCTATACGATATCTTGAGGGAGTAAGCGTTCATTCATATTGTGATGTTCCCGCAAATACGCACACTCCACGTTTCCGCTGATGTTTCGGCGGTGAGGAGTCAGCCGGAACCTGGAAAAACATAATTCCGGGTGGTTTGTGGAAGGATCACAGCAACGGCGGTAGTCCCAGAAAGAAAAGGAAGAAAAGGAATGGTCAGCAACATTGAGAGAGCAGCGGAGGAGGTGATAAGATGGTGATGGAACGGATAGCGGTGATAAGGCACTAAGTAACGTGGCTCATGCATACGAGGAGTCACTTCGCCCCAATTTTAGTCCAGGGTCTTACAACCGGTAGTGGTGCGATAGAGACGAGGATCCTATCTTTGTTCTATACCCTCCAGCAAGAATGGCCTCATTGATCTTGAAAACCTCAGCTAACGTCAGTTAGATATGTTGAATGATGCTCAGCGGTGGGGAGGGAAAAGCAAGATAGTGGCAAGAGAATCATTGAGGTATCTACTATTATAACTCTACAACAGCGCTGGGCTTGAGGTATATTCGCCAGGTTCAAACAATGCTTTCACCATTAGACCTCGGCAATAATTCGAACTGCTTTCTTCATCTCTTAAAATGCACCTGATGTGCTACGATACCTAGATTGTCAATAAGCATTGAAAAGCTCTATCAAGGCTGAAAGCGCGACCTTCCCCCAGCATAGAAACTTGCCTTCTATGATCGGATTAAGGATCCTTTCTCATCAGAATAAACCCATTGCCCTTGTGCTCGATGCCTCCGGCAAGCAGCTTGCGAGCGACAAGAAAATCTAGGAATAAGAGCAATTTGACCTTTATTTCCTAACAGGAGTCGGATAAAATAATACGAAACGGTGATGGATAGGAGCTCATTTCATGCATAACTGAATAAGTACTTAAGAAGTACTTACCTACCCTTTTCGTGGCCTCGTACCCCGGCCCTTGATCTCACGTGATTTCATACTAACCGAAATCGTGAGTCTGATCCAAATTGAGATCATGAAGAAAAGTGAGGTGAAAGGGCCTAGAGACATCACCCCACCAAAAATTCAAATTACCTCCAGAGAGCTGAGCTTTTGGGGGGTATTAGTTTACATCTACCTGAGTCAATGCCGAGATTTTTTTAAAAATTACACCACATTTGCACTTACTGCAGCCTTAATCTGAAGCTGATCCAGCTTGATCTGGAATGTTGCCAGCTTGACCCAGTCAGTCTTGTTCACTTTACACCACAAATTTTGCCCCACTTGCTTAGTGCCCCATATAAATTTTATTTCTGTTCCCTTAAACTCTTCTTTCCATACAAATCCAGCTCAAACCCATTGTGTTGAAATGTTAACCAGGTTGACCTGCGAACTTTGTATGGAGTGAGGTCTCCAGGCTCTCTCTCACAACTTTCTTCCCTCACCACACTATTCCCTTTTTGTCACATCCATTTTCATCTTAGTGCAATTGAGAGCCTTATTCGAGGCCACGAAAATTCAGTTAATCCAACTAGAATAAAACATGTGACACTTCCAGAGAGACTCCAACCAAATTCGGCCTTACCGCCATGATGGAATTGATAACCGGGTAACTGCTTTGACGAATTGAACACCTAACACCTGCGCGTTCAGTCCTGTTTCCCTGTCAGCCGCCCCACCACCACAGAACTAAACAACCATCCAACAATAGCAACAACCAACCGCACAACCACGAATCTCGTATCCTATCGTCTGAATACACTGAATTCTTCCGACCTCCTACCCTTCTGCTATGGCAAGCTCTTCTGCCGCTACGAACGAGCTGTCCGCGACAAACACCAATCTCGAAGATGTTTCAAAAGTCCATCTAAAGATAATGTCGCCTTCTCCGGGAGTGCCATCAGACCTTGCCTACCACGTTGAGCCTACAACTACCATCAATGCCCTGAAGAGCATGATCACAGAGTCCCTGGAGTCCAGTCCACCTGGCGAACAGCAGAAATTGATCTACAGAGGAAAGATTCTGGAAGGAGCTTCCACTATTGACGATGCTTTGACTGGAAACGTGAGCTGTGACATCCATCCGAAAGATTGATTGATTGCTGACACACTTTCACTGTTTGTAGTATCAGGAGGTATATACGCTACATCTAGTTATTAGCCCTCTGGCCACCGCAACGATCCCGTTCTCAGCCTCAAGTTCACAACCACCTCCAGTCGCCAATCCTACGACTGCGGCATTTCGCCCTGAGTTTGCTCGCTTTGCTACAAGTGTCGGTACCAACCCAGCTTCCCGCCAGCCAGGTGGGTTTACAACTACTACAGTGCATACAACTACTTCTATCATCACCCCTCGCGGACCTAGAAGCCCGTTCAACGCTCTTAATACCGGTGGTTCTAGCAGCGCTGGAAGTTCGGACGCATATAGTAGGGGAGAGGCGACCTTGGAGCGACTCCAACAGGAGCTCAGGACTCAACGGGAGACATTAGATAGATTGCGCAGGGCACATAGAGCGACCGTCGATATGGCAACTAATACGAGTACGAGATTCGGTAGTAGTAGCGGTGTGTCGCTTCCGGGATTAGAAACAAACACAACCGTTCGTTCACGGACGACGTCTCCCTTTGGAGCGACCGCCAGTGGCACTGCCAATCCTTTCCCCCTCTCTTCCCCCCTGGCTGGCCAACCACCTACCGGTACGACACCGTCAATACCCCCTTCATCTGCATTTCCCCCGCCGAATTTGCCGACACCGGAGCAAACAGTTTCACAGAACCTCGAATACATAGAGGCTCTCCGCCGAGGACAAAATGCGGCTGCTAGTTTACCAAGCTTTCCGCGCCACGATGAAGAAGCAGCCAGACGACGTGCATTGCGAGACAGTCTTCGCGAAATGGAGCAAGAAGAGGCTGGGCTATTCCCTGGTGATCCTGGGCAACCATTACCTACTACAACACCGCTCGCCGCTCAGCCTCTCACATTCACCCAACAGATAATACCTGAAAATAGCCTTGTATACCTTCTCCAAGATCAGTTCGGGCGACCACATTCCCTGCTTGTCGGGCCCCCTGGTAGCGCACTTCTGAATCCTTCAATCTATTCTTCAGGCCTTCAATACCCCCGCCTTAATAATGGCTACAATCCGATGGGCTTTGGCTTGCCTCTCTACCCACCAATCCCTCCAATGCCCCAGATGAACCCTGGCACTCGATTGGGCCCACAACCGCCGGCACCACCTAATATTGCACCTGCAGTCCCGGCCGGACAGCAGCAACCGGACATGGAAGCGCTTCGTCGTGAGCTCCTTGCTATGAACCCCAATGCCCAATTCCGCCAAATTAACATTCCACGCCTGATGCGTGACCGGGCCGGACACCTCTGGCTCGCCCTTAAACTGGCAGTGTTTGTAGTCCTTTTCACCGGCAACGGCGGATGGCAGAGGATGCTATCCTTGGGCTTCATCGCAGTCTTGATCTTCGTCTGGCAAACGGGTCTGCTGAATCAGATTACCCGCCCACTCATAGAGGCTTTCTACCCGCCTCCACCGCCAGGATTCCAGCGACCCGTTGTCCCCCAGGCACAGCAACAGCCAATGAATCCGGCACAAACGGCGCAGATGCTCGTAAACCGTCAGGAAGATCGGCTGCGCGAGGTTATTAGGAACGTGGAGCGGGCATTTATGATCTTTATGGCAAGCTTAGTTCCGGGATGGCACGATCGCCATGTCAATGCGATTGAGAGGCAGCAGCAGCAGGCGAGGGAGGTGGCACAACAGCAACAGCAACAGCAACAGCAGGCGGAGGAAGATCAGCCGCAGCCGGCCGAGGCGCGGGGTGCGGAGGTGGTTGAAGGCGTTTTATAGACAGGCGGGGGTCTTTTTTACTTTCGGCATTCCGATATGGTGGAGTCTATGTTTTGTCTCTTTTCTATGCTGATACAATCGTCCGGCGACTGCTTGTTGATTATGGGTTCTTTTTAGTGTGCATTGCTTTGGTTATTGATTGTGTGAGATATCCCCTTTTTATTCTTTTGCACAATCGAGGGTTGGTATATTTGGCTTAGTATTATGATCACTACTCTAGAGACATGCAGCATCTGGTGGAATGGAATTATTGGCTATTAGTTATAGAATGTGTTGGTGATAACTATCAACGGGCGATTTACCCTTGCTATCTCGCCACGAAATGTCACTCACCGTATCTCTAGTTCTAATCCTACATCCTCTTAAGATTAACATCTAAATGAATGTATACACATTCCATTCCCAAATCATCAAAACAGTACTAAACCGCGACGCTCATCTGAACAAGATCACCAAAAATAACACTAAAAACTCTTTTGAAAAACAAAGCTCACCTCTTCCTCCTTTTCTTGTTCAACTAGTACCTTCATGAGCACCCCATCCTCAACGCTAGCCTCTCTATACCCCTCTCCCAACTCACTAGCCCAATTATCTTCCTTCTGTTGCAACAGTCTCGTAGCAACATGTTCGTATTCCATCAACGCGCCCAACGACCCTGAATTGGATTTGTCTTTCACACCCTTACCACTGATGATATCCTCACTCACCGTTGACGCCTTCATCAATCCAGGAAATTCTGGTAAAGCATCGTCATCGTCGTCATCGCTATCCATGATGGCGGGAACAATCGGCTCGGCAATATACCCTTTCCCCTCACAAGAGCAAGCCAACAGATCATGGGTCTGACACTCAGTGTTTACATCAAGCGAGAACAGATCTCTCAGTTCCTTCTGTGTGAACGCCGATGGGCCGGCTTTATTATCCACCACCGAGTCCGCCAGGCCCTGCTTGGTGATCTGTCGCTGGAAGATCTTCTCGTCGAAGCATCCGGTGGTTAACATTCTATAGATCATGACCGGTCTTTTCTGGCCGTCTCTATGGATTCTCGCCATTGCCTGTGCATCCGTTGCCGGATTCCAGTCGAGGTCGAAAAGAACTAGACGAGACGCGCCGATGAGGTTTATCCCCGCTCCTCCGGACTTGGCGGAAAGGAGGAAAGCAAATGCGGCTTTGGAGTCGACTCTATTGAATTTATCAACAAGGCTTTGGCGTTTATCGGTTGGAGTAGAGCCGTCAAGACGAAGCCACGATAGTCCGCGACTTATGAGGAGGTTCTGCAGAACATCCAGGGTACTGGTATAGTTTGAGACGATGACGATTTTCTCATTCGTGTGTGCTCTCAGCATACCCAGTAATCTGTCCAGGACTCTGAGTTTTCCGCTTGAAGAAGCACTTTTAGACGCTAGGAGTCTCGGGTTTACTCCCGTGAGCAGGGCTTTGACATTTTCGCTTTGTTCTTTGTCCTGCTCAGACGTGAGAAGACCAGGTGTATTACACAGCTTTTTAAGCACTGTAATCAGTAGCAAGGAAGCGTCTGGACTACCGAGACACTTGTTGAAGAAGGATGAGTCTAGGATACTGCGATACACCTCCAACTGTTTAGACGTGGGACGACAATAAATCACATATTCCTCTGCTCACATGTCAGTGATGTACATAGCAGATATCCAATGCCTGAGTGGGCGAACTCTTGGGTGGAAGATATGCCGAGAGAATATCTGCCGTTCTGCGGAGGACAAACATGGCGGTGATTCTCGCCAACTCATCGCTGCGACCCTTGCCTTTCTCGACATCCTTTTTAGATATACCTGGTTGGCGACTTTTCAGGATGGGATTTTCAAATCCCTTTCGGAATGTTGCATAGCTCTCCAGTAAACCTGGGTTGACAAAGTCTCTGTCATCCACTTAATGTTAGATGAATATGAGATGGGGGTTAATTCGGAGGGAAACACTAACACCATGATAAAGAATTCGTGGAGGTCATTTTGTAAGGGTGTACCACTAAGAATAATCCTGCGAGGAGTATTCAACGCTCTAATGGCCTGTGCTGCCTTGTTTTTCTCCGTCTTGAGGCGGTGTCCTTCATCTGCAATTACGATATCAATATTCGCCTTCTTGAGTTCGGTATGTACTTTTTGAAGCTGAAGAAATGTCAGCAAATATCATTTCATGGGTGTGATGCACAGACTTTTTCATATCCAATTACCAAAACTGAATACGCTTTGCCGGCAATGAAATCTCGCAAATTAGTCTTAGAATCGACCACAAGGACGCCTATACGCTCATTTCCCAGCCACTTCTTGAACTCTTTCCTCCAGTTATTGATGAGAGTTACCGGACAAACGATCAGGGCCTTTTTGACTACTGGAGGGTCTCCATAGATGGGATTTTGCTCTAGGAAATATCAGTAACGTTCGCGGTCGGGTTACCGGAGAATATACTCATCAAAGTCCAGAGAAGAGTGCTTATGGCAGTCAGATTACGTCCCACAGAAATCAAAACTGGGGAAATGTTACATCGTTTGTAGAGTCTTTCCCAATCCCATCTCATCTGCAAGAATCGATCCTCGGCCCTCAAACGGTCGCATGCCCATCACGCACTGATATAGAAACTCCACGCCCTCTCGCTGATGCGGTCTCAGATGCTGTGAAAGGTACGGGTCTACAACTACATCGACCATCTTCTTCCCACTGCCTCCAATCAGCTATAGCTTGAGCTTAGAAATATCGATAGATGAACCAACACTGGAATTACTTTAGCACCTGGCTTCGGCATTACCAAGGCATTCTCAGCCTTCGGGTCGTGTCTAGGAGTAGGAGCTTTCGAATACCCCTTCGAGAGAATGGTAGATGACAACAATGGAGTCTTGAAGCCTTTATTACCTCCGATTACAGCCATTGGCACAACTGGGACCACCGGATCAGCATTGCTAGCACGTAGAAAAGGCCTTCCTGCAAGGTAATCTGCTTTTGGTAGTATCGAGTCTATTTCTACTTCCTTCCCTCCTAAAGATACGATGTCTCCGAGCTCAAGCTTCTTGTTGAGCATTGACCGCCCGAGGTCTTTACCGCTTGAATCTTGTAGAGTTGCATAACCGCCCGCAATGGCGAGAACACCATCCCCATCAAAAGTCTTATGTTTTTTGGTAGTCTTCTTCCGCCTATAAATGAAATTTTAGACCAGAGATCCCAGTTGCTAATAGCTGGAACGCGGTGGGGTACCAGAGAACGTTATAATAACCTTCCGCACCACCCTTACTATCTTGTGCAGACACCGAATCCGGAGTAGAAGTAGATCCTTGCTTGCTAGCTGCAGTATTTTTGAGCACGAACAATGGTTTCCGCTTCGGAGCAAGTAATGTTGGTCTTCGTGCACTAGATGGTGTGGAAGATCTTGAATTTGTGCTGTCGTTAGTAGCCTCGAGCTTCGGTTTCTTCGCCGGGGGCTCGTCTGCATTTGCCGTTGGGCGCCTGCTCAGGAGAGGAGGAACGAATTTCTTCATTCTGTCGGTGTGAGAATTGTTCAAATGATTGGTCGACGACGAAGTGGCAGTTGAGTGGGAAGACGTGACGCGCGACAATAGTGTAGCACTAGCTGCTTTCGAATGACACGCGACAAGGCTGAAACATTAACCAACGATTGAGAATTTATGAATCATAATTATCCGAATTTCACTTATGGCAAACGTACCGAAGACGAAGTGTCCGCAGCGCACTGTTTGCTGTTTCTACTAGCGCTGCCGTGGTCAGCTCAGTCTATTCAGTGCCAACCGAGAAATTGAGAATATCAGTTCTGTGCAGTTTAGTCCCTGCTTGTTTGTCACTCGAACAATTCGGCCGTTTGCAGCCATGACGCACATATTCGATGCTTCCTACCCTATTATACAGTTTTGTGGACTGTGGACATTTTCCTGTGCTGTATGGAGGGCATTCGATGTGTAGAAGAGCAAGGACCTAGACATGCATTATTAGATCCCCGATCTGTGGACATAGCCCTCTCCTTCTTCTTCTACTCACGGCACTTTCCTGAAGCAGTCAAGCCACGCATAATTTCGAAGGTGTTGTCGGCGTTCCCGGGCGAGTGACACTTGGTGATAGTTACCATCTTGTAGGTATCCCAAAGCATAGTTTGCGGGGCTATGGGCTTATTCTCACTGTATATACCACTATAAGCATACAAACGATACAATAAATGCCAACCATAGATCGTAGAGAAACTGCATGATGGCAATGCACTATAAACAAAGAAAGCATGCTCGTGCTGCCGGCAACCAAATGGCCCTAGACTTCCTACAACTTGGATTTGGCGGACTTCAGAGATATCGGTGTGTTCGTAGGAAGTGGCATCTACTCTAAGATGAAACCCATCTCACTGTCTGACGGGGTCAGAATGCATTAACCCCATGACTCTGTAGAATGGTCCGTTCATCATACCGTCATGGAGAAGCAATTAACCCAATATAGTGAAATTGGAGGACAATTGTGCACAATATTGATCATTTGTGGCCTCGTACCTCGGCCCTTGATCTCACGTGATTTTATACTAACCGAAATGGTGAGTCTGATCCAAATTGAGATCGTGAAAAAAAGTGAGGTGAAAGGGCCTAGAGACATCACTCCACCAAAAATTCAAATTACCTCCAGAGAGCTGAGCTTTTGGGGGGTATTAGTTTATACCTACCTGAGTCAATACCAAGCATTTTTTAAAGAATTCCACCACATGGGCACTCACTGCAGTCTTAACTCGAAGATGATCCAGATCATTACTAGCTTGACCTGGTTACTTTACACCACAAATTTTGCCTAACTTGCTTAGTGCCCCATATAAATTGTATTTCCTTTACCCTAAACTCTTCTTTCTGTGCAAGCCTAGCTCAAACTGGTGGTGTTGAAATTTTCACTGGGTTGACCTATGAACTTTGTGTGGAGCGATGTCTCCAGGCCCTCTCACAACTTCATTCCCTAGTAACACTATTCCCTTTTTGTCACATCCATTTTCATCTTAGTGCAATTGAGAGCCTGGTTCGAGGCCAGATCATTTGCAGGTACTGAAACACAATGAGATGCACGGTCCTCGTCTTTCGATATCAGTCCAACCCCGTACCAATCCACAACCCAGCGGGACTATCTGCATGCAATAGAACCTAAACAATATATCTCAAACTTTAGCAAATTTTTGGGTGGACCGTTAAACTCCGATGGTCAGGTGCAGACGCATTGCTGGGGTATAACCAAATCACCACGGATCTACAAAAGGCCGGACCACGTTCATTTCTTGCACATTTGAAACAAAGCTTAACAATTGCATATAGCTGTGGCGATGCACACGTCGATACCGCCGGATAAAAGCTGTAGTCGTGATATATGAGAAATCTATAGCTATATGTATGTATCACTTTCAGAGCTGACTCCCAAGTGCATTAGACTCGGATTATCAGCTTATGGGAGGATTTGGGGCATGATCCCTTGGATAATGTATCCGATGAGGACTCGCTACCAAGGGGATCGGCGCTCGTGCCATGTAGGGGTCGGTGTGATATGGAGTCGGATGGGCGAATGGGCAAACCGTACATTATGCAATGTAGTATGGTACAAATCATCTGAGTTCTAGGCTTAGGATTAGGCGGATCCAAAAATTCTGCTTAAACAGTAATATGGATAACATCGCAACAGTATCATAGATATACAAGATCTTTTGTCGATAATGACTCGGAAGGAAACAGCGTTTAATACAAGAACAATCTCTCCTTAGCGTCTTTGACAACCCAATCCAAGCCCTCGAACAAATTCTCGCCAGTCATGGCACTGCAAGGCAGAATAGTCCACTTGTGGGTTTTGATGTCATCAAGACGAAGACCCTGAGGTAAATATGTCAAAATGGAGACCCTCGTTACGGATGGCAACAGAGCTTATACTTCTCGGATCTCGTCATGGGTCATGCAGCCGCTGACATCCATCTTATTTGCAAAGACGAGCAGACTCGCACCGAGGAGTCTCTGTGAGTGGTCAGCACGTCGCATGACTCATGAGCGAGAAAAACGCACCTCTTGCTGAAGCAAACCGGCGAGTTCGGCGGCGCAGTTCTCAAGGCGGAAACGGTCTGTAGCATCTACAACCCATATCAAGGAGTCTGTCTTTTCGAAGTAATTCCGCCAGTAGCTTCGCAACGTCTTTTGGCCACCGACATCCCCTTCCCAGATATCATCATCAGTGGAAACCCGCGTTGTACACTGCATGATGTAGCCTACAGATATTCAGCTTATAGCTGCTCGTAAAGCACGGAGATATTAGCAACTACGATATCCCCATAAATAGACCTACACACCCCTGGTAGTCGATGGTTTTGATGATGAAGCCCAACGTGGGACTGACAGTACCAACGTCTTCTCCCATGATACATTTGACGATGGTGGTTTTCCCAGCATTGTCGAGACCGAGCATCAGAATTCTCATCTCCTTGTCCTTCAGGCGTGCCTTGCGAAGGATAGAAAGCATGGTGAATGAGCTTATTTGTTCCAACTGTTTTCGGAAGACGTTTGAAGAAACGTGCAAAGCGCGGGCAAAGGCACGCTAGCATCGCTTGAGCGCTAAGTTTGTAGCCAAGCAAAGATAATGCCAAAATCTTGGCAACATTTGTGGTATAATATGCACCCCTGTTAGGGCCCTGATTACATGTCAGAACCCTCTTGCAACGTTGTAGGGCTGAACCTTTCCGCACAGCTACATACAGTTCGTGGATATTGTTAGGATCTCATCGAGCTCCCTCATGACTTCCGTCTCCAGTTGTTGTGCAGGTACTCACCAGAACCAACTTACGACATCCTTCTCCAACCTCCAGGTATCTAACCTGAGTGGAACTATTCTGAACATAATTATCCAAGGCTTTACTGACGTGTAGCCACTGACTTTCAAGGAACTTCGATCGACGGAGGCCAACTAGCAATTGATCACTTGCATATTGGATTATTAGTGGCTTGAGACTTTTTCGACGCTCATACCACTCATCGAGCAAGCAAAGGTCGGTATGATGATCGCTCATGTCAATATCCGCAGTATTCTAGTCCGTTAAGCCTAGCATTTGGATCAGGCGGGCAGTTGTTGATGGCATCAAAGCTCTAGGGTGAAACTTTAGACGCCCGCACAACTTCGCTTTGAATTTCTTTGCCGGATCCTGCACTAGTCAACTGTGGGTTTCTCCCACTCATCATGATGCAACTCAGCTGTTAATATATCAATCTTGGTCTATATCTAATTCCATTGGCATTCGTATTTGAGTTGGCTAACTCTGTTCCAGTTTCTCGTCCGGTTCGGTTGGACTTGAATCAATTGGGCTCGACTGCTTGGGATTGAAGTGAGTTCCAGGATTTCGGAATCGACGGTTACTCGAATACCTCTAACCCGAACGTGGGGGTCCACCTCCATGGATCTAGGTTTTGTATCGAAGTCAGGCCATGAGCGGGGTTGGTGCAGATGACGATGAGTTGCAGCTGCCTTCGTTACGCTCCCCAGCCCCGGAGGTATCAAATCTAACATATAGCCCCGCGTCTCAAGCATTCAGTAAGACAAATCAACCATGGATTACTGATCATCTATATTGAGGAACTTCGCCAAGAATGAAGAGTTCAACATGCCTTCGATGCCTTCTGACTACAGATCTCCGATACTCATGGCTTGAAATGGAGCTTGGAGAAGCGGTAATCTTTTTCTCTGTTGGGATCCATACGAGCGGAATGTGCCTATTTGAACCATATTGAATGGATCCTGTGGCAGCACTGTCGTTTGAGCCGAGAGGGTTATGGGGAGCAACCTTGTCGTGCGGTTGGATCAAGCAATACCTCCAAACTTGTGGGTTAGGGTTTAAGTTCTATGGCTAATGCGGACTCCCGAAGCCCCCAATTACACTATTATGAGAGAGATCTTCAAGATATATATTCTTCAATCGACCTTAATGGGTATGTTTGCTGTGATTGGCTGCGTTTTAGTATCGTTTGCAGCCTTGTGCAATGTTACGTTGCATGTAGGCGGAACATTATCACAGCCACGATCCCCTCCCCTCTCATAATCTATTCAGGTCAATTGAGTCTCCACCCTATCTAAGACACCTAAGATCTCTTCTTCAGCACTATCTCTTGCAGTACCCTTGTTCGACATTCTCCCGCTATCGAAAATTTAAGCCGCTCGTGTTCCACGCCAACCTACCCCACTAAAATCCTTAAATTTCATTCGCCCCACCCCAACCTTCTCACCAAGATGGACCCCTCAGCCTACAAAGAATTCCATCCCTACACCACTAACGCCATTGTCACTGCCTCTTGGGACCCCATCAATAAGAAGCATATTCCCTTCCGCGCCTCTCTGCGCCACAAACACTCAACATGGGCCCGTACAGCCTTCGCCCGTCCCGAGCTTTACCTCCAGCCGCAAACCGTCGATGAGATCCGGCTGATCGTAAATCTTGCCCGAAGACTCGGAAAGCACATTATGGTTGTTGGCTCGGGCCATTCGCCATCCGATCTCACTTGCACATCATCGTGGATGGTGAATCTCGATAACTTCCGGGCTGTTGTCTCCGAGGACCCAGAGAAGCGAGTGGTTGTGGTACAGGCCGGGATTAGGCTTTATGCACTGATTGGTGAGCTCGAGAAACGGAAATGGGCTATGGCAAATCTGGGGAGTATCACAGAGCAGAGCATTGCTGGTGCTATTGCGACGAGCACACATGGGTCAAGTCTAAAACATGGGCTGCTGTCGGAAAGCGTGGTATGGTTGACTATCATGCTGGCGAACGGAAAGCTAGTGGAATGTTCGAAGGAGCATAACACCGACCTTTTCAAGGCAGCTTTAGTCTCGTTGGGAGCTATTGGGATTGTTACACATGTGGGTTTTCAGGCTGTTCCCCAATTCAAGGTAAGGTGGGAGCAAGAGGTTGTTTCGCTCCCCCGGTTTTTGAAGTCATATGATCATGTTTGGAAGGAGTCGGAGTTTGTTCGTTGTTGGTGGTTTCCGTATTCGGAGCGGACGATCGTCTGGCATGGAAAGACGGTAGATGAAGAGATACAGGAGCCACCGGCGAGTTGGTATGGTGGTAGATTTGGGCGGTTTACATACGAACTCCTGTTGTATGTTGCTACCTGGTTCCCGAATTTGACGCCAAGTGTAGAACGGTTCGCGTTTAGTATGCAGTATGGATGGGAAGAAGGTGTAAAATGTACTGCGGTACAGAATAGTCATGAAGCGTTGACAATGGACTGCTTGTTCTCACAGTACGTAAATGAGGCGAGTTGATGCCGGTTCTTTCTACTATTCCTGATACTAACTTTACCAGTGGTCAATTCCTCTTCATAAAGGTCCAGAAGCAATAACTCGTCTCCAACACTGGCTTAGTGGCCGCGTCGACCTCTCCGGGATCCCTATATCGTCTGATGGAATTTACGTGCATGCCCCCATCGAAGTCCGGATCACAGACTCCTCCATCTCCCCCAATCCCCATGCCTGGCTTGACCAATCAATTTCCGACGGCCCAACGCTTTACCTCAATGCCACCCTCTATCGCCCATTTCTTAGAAATGTCACTCACTGGCAACGCTACTACGCAGCATTCGAGTATTTGATGAAAGACTTGGGTGGGAAGCCTCACTGGGCCAAGAATTTTGTTACCCCAACCGCGAGCGAGATCTGGCACATGTACCCCGATATGGAGAAGTGGGTTAAGCTGAGGGAGCAGGTGGATCCGAGTGGAGTGTTTGTGGGGGAATGGTTGAGGAGAAACATTCTTGACGGAGAGGAGGCAAAGAAGGCCGTAGAGGAGAGTGACGAAGGGTTTGTGGTTATCGGGAGTGAGGGAGAAGTTGTTTCATGAGTTGACAGTGATGTTGGATACTAATTGATTGATTATTTGCATAACTTAAGTACATTGTGGAATCTTTCCTTTGGTTGTTTACGAGCACTCTCACTCTAGATGTATGGTTTGTAGTACCTTGTTAAGATTCTTGATAGACAGGAATTATACAATAGAATTTAGATCACGTGAACCGGAGCCGGGGTCTGTGTCATATGCTCACCACCAGCTCCTTTTAGACATCAACACCTCATCACTAACCGCAATCACCGCTATTACCAGTACGCTATACACCACAAAGACATCTCTACATCACTCTCCCACCATGAAATTATACTATATCGGAGTACACTCCCAACACCCAACACTCCCCTCTCCTCCCCCTCGCCTCCTTCACACGACCACTACTAACCCCCTGCAGATACTCCGCAACAACCCCAAGCCCGCCCACGAGCTTACCGCCGTCACCGCCCTCGACAGCTTCTCCTTCTTCCAACGCTCAACAGTCGGAGAATTCCTCAGCATGTTCGCGGGGACGGTAGCAGAGCGTACAGCGCCGGGGTCGCGTCAAGACATCGAGGAGCAATCGTACACGTTCCACGTATACGGGCGGTCCGAGGGATTAGCTGGCGTCGTGATCTCGGACCAGGAGTACCCAAAACTAGTGGCGCACAAGCTTCTCTCCCAGATCGTCGATGAATTCCTGACCGCGAATCCGCGCACAAAGTGGGCTACCGGCAAACCCAAAATCCAGATGCCCGAGCTCGCAGGTTACATCCAAAAGTACCAGGATCCCAAGCAGGCCGATAGTATCCTCAAGATACAGCAGGAACTCGACGAGACTAAGATCGTGCTGCATAAGACTATTGAGAGTGTTTTGGAACGCGGGGAGAAGTTGGATTCGTTGGTTGAGAGGAGCAATCAGCTGAGTGGTTCTAGTAAGGCGTTTTATTCGCAGGTGAGTATATTATCTCTTGCTCGGTTCCGTGAGGCCAAGGTTTGTCTGCGTGTGTGGTACTAATGCGGATGTGTCAATAGGCGAAGAAGCAAAACTCCTGCTGCGTAGTCATGTAATTTCCAGCATTGTTACGAGGTTTGCTACGAGTTCTATGTTTTTTATTTGCGTTTTTGTGTTGGACGGGTGCATGGGATGTGTTCGATAGTGACTTTACATACAAAGTAATAATCAAGAAGTTATCTTGAGAGTTAGACTTAGCAAAGTTCCAATTCTTCACGCTGAATTCCTATTCACCGGAGCCCGATCTTGCGTCGCAATGATACTCTTTGATCCATTGAACCGAAGACTCCACCCGATGCTCTTGCACCCACTAGAAATACAACATTCGATAGAAAGGGCATACAGTAAGGTAAACGGCTACATACATACAGCCAGCCATTGAAGAAACAATACACTGAAACAGTACACTGAAAGGAAAACGAACCAACTGGGGGTAAGAGGGCAGCCCTTAGGCGTCTAAGGGGTATAATAAACACCTGTACAAAAAAATGCAAAAGCCCAATTTAAGGGAAAAGATAAGTATAAAGGAAGCGCCAAAAAACAAGCAAACCCACCAACACGCCACGGCACCCGCTTCAAACCAAAGCGCCAAAAGACTGGGGAAAGGGAAAGGTGAACGATCATCCATTGCGGCCGTTGTCAATGAATGCATGCTTTTTGTACACGTCTTTCTCATGCACCGTAATTGTGACTTAGATATTCATAGCCTCCATGGCCTGAGGCAGCCCAATCAACCTAAGGCTGGGCTTTCTAGATGGCTGCCATTGTGTGGGGATCTTCGCGTCATCCCATGTCCTAAACAGCGCCTTAAACTCCCTCGGGGCACCGCCAAGTATGACGCTGCTCACTGGAATAAAAGGTCTATCCTCGACGGACACAGCAAGGAGGGCATATTCCTGCGTAAACTGCAGCGCTACTTGAAACTCCTCCCGCTTGGACTGAGATTGGGACCCAATGACTCTGTGTCTGGTTAGTTTTGCAACTCACGCATGCAGTATCCATCACTTCAACTTACATGTAAAACTCAAAGAAGGCATCGGCAACATATATTTCGCGCGGGTCAAGGTCATCTTGACAGAATGGGGTAATTTCAACGACCTTGTGGAACATCAGCATAAGCACATTTTGCAGTCTTCCGATGATAAATAGACATACCTTAGACTGCGCCTGCAAATCGATTTTGAAGAGCCGAGCAGCATACTTCTTGCAGGAGGGTTTTAAATGCCAATAGTCTGCAGAAATTATCTCGCTGTAACCACCTAGAGCGTCAAAGAAAGCATCTGGTTCGTCTCCTTCCGTGAATTCTTTGACTTCGCCTCCGGAAATCTCAAAACCAACAAGCCGCGCCACTCCAATCTCCTCTGGAGTAGCACCCTTTCCTTTCCAGAGGTACACACCTCCTTTCCGAGAGACAATGAACGGGAACCCGGAGCACAAGCTGGACACTCCCATATCGACTTCGTCGAATGCCACTCCACCGAAGCAGTTTCTTCCGCATAGCATAAACGAACTATCGGCGCATGTCTTCTCCCGAGTGCCTCGTCTTGTGGTGAGTATTCCGCCAATAGCCTGGAAGAATGCCGGGGTCTCTCGACCCTGCTTCAATTGAATCTTCATTACAATTAGCCAGCTGCAAATGAATTAAAGAGGATGGGAAGCCAAAACACATACCAATTTCCCTCCATTTTCCCTCGCGGTCTTACGCGCGAATAACTGTGTATCTTCAATGGCACCCTCAGAAACCTTAATTCCACTCCAAAAATACACCTCTATCTTTTTGTCGCCAGATACACACTCGAAACTATGTATACACAAGTACATATTTTCGTCGAATAACACATGCTGTTCATCACTGGGAAGAGAGTTGAGTTTGCCATAGCCCGTAATTTCAGATATTTCGAATTTCGTGGTTTTGACTTTCTCAGTGGAGAGAGCAGGGTTGGTTGCCAGAATGCTCATCATGTCGAAACCAATCTTATTGGCACGAAAGGATGGACCTCTGAAAAATTGAGACAACAGCCGAGAATTATCCTTTTCGATAGCATCACTCTCTGCATTTTCAGGGAATGGTGTAACTGTTCTTGAAAATAGCCTGGGTAGCGGCTTTTCCTCTGGTACAACTACCTCTGGGGGGCTAGAAAAACCCGGAATACCGAGTCCAAAAACCCCCCTTTCACCACCTCGTTTGGGCAAGGTTATGAGCGACACTCCAGTGCGCTTTATGGGATCTGAAGGTTCCTCGACTTTAGCGGCAGGCGAAGGACTCAGCATACTAAGTGAAGGCTCTCGTGAAACCACCCTGGAGGAGGGTGACTTAATAAGTGGCGGAGTCTTAGTCGCTCCCTCCTGGATCGTAGCTGAGTCTGTGGGGAACTTTTCGTTTTCCTTGAGGCTTGAGCTCGAGGTTCCTCTGAGAAGCGGTGATTTGGCGGGGGTGGTTGGTTTTGGCTTTTCAGACTTTTGGGCGGAAAGGCTTCCAAAAGAGGTACTAGATGCCTTTTGAGATAATTCTGCCCTGGACGGAACTTTTTTGGGAGTCTCAAAAGGCCTGGGAGAGGGCGATCGAGTAGCAGTACGTGCTACGGTGACATCCAAATTTGCACGCTGTGGGACCGCAGGCGTGGCACTTGGTTTGGCCTTGGTCGGCGCTCTTCTATTGGGTCCTCTCGCTCTGCCTTTGGTCATCTATGGTAATGATTAGTCAAGGATATACATTAAGGGAACAGCAGCCCAGCCACGTACATGAGTAAGAGGGGTAGAACTTTCGGCGGGACCGCCGGTTGTGACCTCATTTGGTTTGGGCAATACCGCACTCTCTGCTGGACTTCTTGACGATCTAAAGCTGTTCCCACTCGCTGCAGTACGTGGTCCTCTTTGTAAAAGATTCGAAAGGTTTGGATTGAATCTGTCTGCAAGTAATGGCCCTTTTTTCTCAGTTTCAAGTCGTCCTGGTGCAGATACCTTCTTCTCGAACGGAGGAGGCTTCGGTTCGGTTGGAGAAAACGAAGGACGCGTCGGAGAAGTCTCGGAAGGTTTAAGTGCGACTTTGGCAGAGAGCAAGCTCTCCTTCAGCGGATCAGGTCTTATGGACCGTTGAGGACCCCCTGTGGTATTCAGTTTTGCTTTACCTTCGAGGATCCGATCCTTCAGTTCATTGGGCGCCCTATAATTTTGCGTCTTTGTCGATCTCAACCTTGACATTGCACTCAGAAATGGAAGCTCTTCCTTTTGTTCGTCCTGGTCCGTGGTAGGACGAGGCTTCAAACTAGCCCGGAAATTGAGCGGTTCTTTCGGATTCACAGCGGGCTTTACCGGAACGCTAGGACTATCGATTCCGACAGAAGTAGGAGACAATATAGTCGACCCCCTGTTGAAAATAGCAGATTTCTCTGCAACTGTCGCCTTCGTGGGCGCATCATTGTACCTTTCACGTAGACTGGGCTCTTCGGGTGGTTTCTCCGCCGCCTTTTTAAGTGTTACTTGCGATGGAACCGACTTAGGCGAAAGAGCTGGCGGTTTAGGATTCGCTGTAGGTTTGCTAAGATATGAAGAGTCCGCTGACTTCTCGGTGGTATACTTCGAAGGTGACCTTTCCAAAGGCTTCGCAGGTGCCATGGGAGGTTGTGGATTGTCAGTGCCTTTCTTGAGAGCAGTCTCCAGCCAAGATGATTTGGTTGGACTCCATCTTTTCTGCTCGTAGGTTTTCGTTGGAGAAGCCGGTGGGGTACTATCCCTCCGGGTATGAAAACTTAAAGGGCGATCACTAGATGCCGAAACGGTGTTGGATCTTCCGCGGAGAGTCTTAAAGCTATTATCATTGGCCTCCGATTTTGCACTCTCAAGTGGAAATTCTTCGGGTCCAGGAGTCGATTCTCTTGATAACTGTGCAACCGTCGAGTCTTGATCGCGGCCAGTAGAGCCCCTGATATACGACGATCTAGCAGTAGCCACAGAATTGTTCCTGGAAGGACCGCCATTGCCCTGCTCGGTTCTGCTCCATCTCTTGTTAATGGAGCCTTCTCTTTTGAGCATGGCACTCTGTACGAATCCTCCAAATCCTTTAGTAGGACTTGGTGTGCGATCACCCCTCTCCGGAGAGATACGACCCTGGCTGGGGCTCATAGGAGGAGGCCGAGTAAACCCGTCATTGGACTCCAGTTCAAATCTTCCAGAAGTATTACTGCTCAACGACGGACTCCTCTCATGACGACTAGACACGCCGGGTGTCATTGAAGGAATAAACCTATCTGATTGGAGAGAGCCGCTTCTAGCGACCCTGACTATTGACAGAGTTTCGGTAGGAGTCCGCGGAGGTCCCTTTTGAGGCTCTGGGGTTGATGACCTCGGCAAGGCATTATTGTCGTCGAGAGGTAGCATCCCTAGCAACGCCTTCTTAGAAACGCTCCCTAGTGACTCTTCCTCCGCCTTTCTCAGGGCACCAGATGTTGCAGCCCTGTCCTGTGTTTGCTTGAACCAAGTAGGATCTTTCGTTCCAAGACTTGCAGCTATCTGAGCTCTACTTTTTTCCGACGTGTCGTTGTCATTCGGGCCATTCGTACTTGGAGACAGCGCTGGAACTTTGGACAATCCGTATGCAGATTTCGGTCGACGTTGCCACGAAAGTACAGGAGAGGGTGCAGGCGAATCAGAGGTTATTCCCGTAGCTTCGGAACCACCACCTACTGTCATACCGGCGAGCTTCCCAGTCAACTTCTCCAGCGCAGCACTCGTTGAAGTATCAGCACGTCCTGCATCCTCGCCATCACGGGTTCCAGGTCTCGTAGACGAGATCGATTTCAGGCTAATCGGTGTGCCGACGGGGGAGTCCTTTTGTGGTGAAAGGGAGCGAGCTCGTTCTGAATTGGTTGAAACATCAGCGATCCAGCGGGAAAAACGCTTGTGGAACCGTCCATAGCGATAGACAATGGCTCAAGACTACACCCAAACACATACCATCTCTCCTTGCCCGCCGTGCTTCTCGTCCCGCCAATATCTCAGCCTCAAGCTTCCGTGCTCTCTCGTCATCCTCCTTATCTTGTTTATCGCTTAATTCCCGTATCCTTAGCAGGAACTCGCTAACCTCTTCCCCGTTCCCATCCATAATGACAGTATCGGCAAGGTATGAAATGAATGTCGCTGTGAACTAGATGATGTTGTGCCTCGGGAGTGTGCTCCGATGAACACAGCCTGAGATAGAGAACGATTCCCCAAAAAGCTTCAAAATATGGATCCCGTAACGTGGCGGTTGGGAATGGGAGGGGTGAGAGAGTGGTGAAAAGTAAAGTGTCGATCGAAGTTGCACTGTAGAAACAGGAACAGGAACGCTCTTGACAATGGCTTTGAGGGGCTCTGCGGGTCTCTCGGATCATGCCTGAGCTCCCTGTGACTTGGCACTCCCCGCTAAGCTCACGTGTTTTCTACCGGATCTGATATTTAATGCCACGCGAATCATCACACGTAAATAAATAAATAAACAAACAAATACCGGAACCGAACAGAGACACAGTGGAATGTATAATGCCTCTCGATATTGAACCACCATCCATCTAAACGTTGAGCACTAGGCATCCTAATGCGATTGCCCAAAATCTCCAAAGCCAGCTGAAAACGTCCGCTAAGCGCCCCTAAACACGGCATTGCGTCTTCGCCGCACCCTAACCCTGGCCGATCATTTTCGTTATTGAATCTAGGTAATTAGATCTTGCTTCCTCAACGAAATACTACCTGTTAGTACAATTCATCTTACAGTAGCTTTGATACAAGCGCTAATTGAAGATAAATCCATGTTGCAACGGGATACTCGGATGTTAACGTTTAATCGAGATACGACGATAGTTATGAGTTATTTGTTTGCTCACCGGGACCGTCCCCAAACCCTGATCTTGTCCAAAGTCCAGACTGATCTAGACTTTCGAACTCGGTGAAAACCTAGGCACAGACAGGAGCGGGCGGTGGCGTGAGTTGAACGCTACTTAATATTGTATAAAAAGCCTATATTGACTATAAAATGGTTTCGTGGTGTAGTTGGTTATCACATTTGTCTAACAGTTTCTACCAGAAGCTGGACACAAAAGGTCCCCAGATCGAGCCTGGGCGAAATCATTTCTTTTTACCTCGTTCATAGCTTACTATGAACACTAGATGCGCACCATTCTTTTTACGGGAGAGAATTAGTTCGGCATTTCGAATTTCATGTTCGGGTATACCGATGCGTTTAAACCTCAGCTCTTCGGCTAGATATGAAATTACTCTCAGAGTCGCCGCACCAGTGCAATCTGTGCAGTCTGCAGAGGACCAATCCCTACCGGAATACCAACGCAATTACCCCATCTACAACTCACCACCTCACGGCGGGCAAAGCACGGACAAGAATCACACCGAGTGACACCCTATGCATGTCTCTACCACCCCTCACTTGCGTACTCCGCCATACAAAATCGTACCGCACCATACGGGTCCGCATTTAGGCTCGCAAGCCGGCTCAAGCCCAACATGCATCAAAGGTCTTCACTTTACCCCACCGTTACACCAGCGGAATCCGCGGCAGTATACCAGTACCAACAACGGAAACATCCGGCAAGGCATGCATGCAGTAGCGGTCACATTTCCCGATGGGGTGGGCGGAGTGGCAGGTGGATCTGGGCATCGAGATTTACTGATGAAGCACACACATCGTAGCTGTAGATATATCCTCATAACGTGAAAAGCAAAGCAAGGAATATACAAACTCTAGAATAGAAATACATTCCCCGAGCAAGAATGAGGTGCCATATTTCATTCGCCTGTCCGATGATGATGAGTATATCCAAGAAGCCGCCTTCCATCACCAAGTCCATAAAGATATCAAGACAAAGAAAGAAAGAAAGAAAGGAAACCAACACGGCAGGCACCCGTAACCCGAACGAACAGCAAGGGGAAAAAAAGGAAAAGCAAGAACACAATTCACAATAAACACCAAGAAAAGCAAAAGACAGAAGGAATTCATATACACTTAGTAGAAAAATGCCCTTCTCCTCAAACCATTTTGTAGTAGGAACACCATGAAGCATTTACGACCCGACCAATCAGTGAGGGGCTATTTCAAACAAAAGAGCTGGAAAACAAAATATCGCAGTGACCGCAAATCAAAAAACACCCAGCCTCCCACCATTTGAACCATACAAACCCAGAAAGAAATATTTATATCAAAAAGCACAACGCAACCACACAATTTTTTTATTCCACCGATTCGCCCATCCGCACTATATAGAACTACAAAAACCCGAGTCCGATTACCGTAGAAACACATCAAACAGCAAACAGAAGAGGGGATCTCAGATGATATTGGCGATTGATATCCTCGAGCTGTTGTTGTTAGCGCTGTTTGGGACTGCGTTGATGACCTGCGGATCCCAAACATTCGGTGGATGTGGAGTGTTGTGCTGAAACTCTCGCTGTTCCTTCTCCCGCTTGAGCTGTCGGATAATCTCCTGGATATGATCCCACCCACTCCACTCCTTCCTCTCGTCAAGTGACAGCATAGATGAATTGTCATCATTATTTATTGCAGCTTCCTTTCCGCTCATAGAGGGACTGTGGACAGGCGGTGAAGCCCCATTATTAAGCGCTGTGCCTGTCTCGCTGCCGTTCCAAATCCAGGCAGATTCCGTGCTACCTTGGACATCCCCGGAGACCAAAGCGATGATCATTTCATCCTGCATCAAGTCGCCCCCCTGTGCAACCTTGGTGGCCAGTTGCCGGAGGAATCCATACAGATACCTCCCGCAGGCGCTATTAACCTGTCGGAAGTCTCCGATAGCCGCACAGATCTGGGCACAGACCAAAGCTTCGTCATAAAGTGCGCTAAAGCACAGGAAAAGCATGCATCGCCAGATGTGTGCACAAACCATCGTAGTGGCTGCCGAGGCCACCGCGTCTTCCCAACTGATCTGCGCGGGCGGTTCATATTGCCGGACCCGGCTCAAAAGATGCACCGTTTCCTTGGCGACCTGCAGGCATGACTGGAGAGCCGCGGCTCGAACCTCGGGAGGACAAGATGTCGACAAGTTGTGTCGGTGAAGTACGATTCGACAGTTTTGGAGCTGACAGATCGGTGACAAGTGCCGAGGTTCCAACGGCTGTGGATGATATGTTTGACAATTTGCTGGGAATACATTCTGGCATGACGCGAAATGCGAGTCGAAAGCTACGAGCGCCTGCTGGGATATGACAGATGATTGCAACGATCGCAGCAGCTCACTCATCATTCGTACAATGTGTATTGTTGTCAACAAAAAGTGTGAAGTTGCCGGGCTATTGCTCATATGGACTCCATCATAGATAAAATGGTCGTCCAACGCACAAGGAAGGCCGACGTCACAGTCGCGGTCTTCAATCAAGAGTACCCGTCCAAGTTCCACCGAAAGTAGACTATCATAACCGGAAGTTAGCATGCAATATTCCAGGCAACAGGGCATTTCGGCTCCTTCAGGGATATTTACCGGTCCCAAGCGTAGATTCCCCACCAAACCCGACGCCTCATTTCTCCTTCCACAACTGGCCACGGGCCGCTTTCGCGGTGCAACCCAATGTCCTGTGCAATCCGCACTGTGGACCCCAACCACGCCCACGCTGCAGACTTGCAGTTAAGTTCAGTGAGAAAGATGCTAGTCAGCAACGCAGATCGCGCATGATCAATAGTGAATGCATCGTTGAATAGATCCGTCACCCTCCGTGAGCACTCGATAAACCCTTTTCCACTGTCTGGATAGAGACTCCTTATTTCCGGATCAGTTGTATAAATTGTTCCACAGGCAAATACTGCAAATAATGTTGACGCCCAAGCCGGCGACACGCCCGAGAGGCCTCTTTTGACCTTGACTTCTTCATACATCCCAGCAAACTGAGGCCAGTGCAGAATTGGAATGATCGAATGTATAGTCTCGTAATAATTCCGAATCAGGACCTCCCCGATGTGGCTTGGAGGCAATCGAGCCACCACATCCCCGAGACCTTCGCATGTAGTTGTCCGCGTTGGGACCTGTCGATAGGGTGGCGGTGGCTTAAAAACTCCTCTGCAATAATCCCGCATATGCGCCCGGACCGGAGCAAGATCCTGTGCAACCGGCGGTGCCTGTGGCCTTCTTGGGGGCACAGACCCAATTTCCGGGACGTTTAGGGACAAAGTGTCATGAGAACTTCCGCTGCTCATCATAGAAGTACCTGCCGGGTACAACTTGGATTCGAGCTCACGGATTCGACCCTTAAAAGTGGCAACTTGTTTTTCCAAATCCTGCACCTGTCTTGAAGACTTCGTAAGCCACGAATTGCAAAAAATGGAGTTGCTGTAACAGGTAATGCACATACTTTATGGACGACATTCGCCTATTTGTCTCCTTGGTAAATTGGCACTTAACCCCACGGGATTTGCATTCATTGCACGATGTGGTTTCAGTCGCGTCACACTACCCGGATATTAGATCCCGTGAAATACCTCGTGGGAGGGGAAAAGTCCACCTTAACTTTCCTCTCCCTACATGCGTCGCATGATGGGTCCTTTCGCCTTTGCCTATACGGCCTCTTCGTCTGTCCACCAGACAACGCTTGCATTGCTCCAGGAGTTGTAGCCTGGGATGGCGTCATTTGAGTATGTGGACCTGGTGATACCGAGTTTGAATAAGGGTGGTAGTGGTTCTGCGACGGACCGTTTTGGTGAGGCTGAGCATTCATGGGATTGCCGTTGTCATAGGGGTGCAGGGCGTGCAAAACCATGGGAGGATGCGGTGCATACGGCCGCGGATACGCCATGGCAGTAGAGTAATAGCTTTCGCGTTCGTCACGCTCTGGACCCCCTAGTAATTTCAGTCGGGTGTTGGCCGCTGTGCCGGCTTCGTCACCGTTTGGACTGTGTGGTCGCTTTTCTATTCGAGATCCAACACCGTCGCGGTCGAGGCTTTGGTTCATGGAGAATATTGGACGACACTGTGTAAACTTTGTTGGTGCAATCGAGTCGCAACTGAGCTAAAAGTCCTCTCTTTGTTGCGCCTAAGAGTTAGGTGTCTTTCGGGGAGCGTGGATGTCTAGGTATTTGAATAGAGCTCGACAGCTAAATTGGGCGACTCTAAGCAACTCAAGTCGACGGTGCGGAGGAAGAGCCGCTGTACCCGACAACGCCTGAGGTGAGCTGTGAAAACGTGTGTACGCGATGAACTCAATGTATTCGGTGAAGACGAAAAGCGGAGGTGTGACGGGGAGGAGTAGGGAGGAGAAAGGAGACCAGGTAGCGAGAGATTGAAGTTGAAGACAAAAAGTTGGGCAGGGGACTACGTTTTGCGGAGAAGGATGGAATGGGAGGATGTCTAGCCACTGTAGGCTGTAGGATGAGCGGGTGGGTGGTGATGATGATGCCAATTGCCAATTGCCAATGAGGAATGGGGGAGGCCCGGGGGGGTGTGCAGCTTTAGTGAGAAGCACGGCTCTCACGCCAGCACGGCAAAACAGACGAGACAGGCCCAAGAGAGAACGTTATTTGGGTTATAAGCTAGACAGGGCGTTAACGCTGTACGGCCTAGGCACCTTCACTTTGGAACCAGCCGAAAGAGCGGTGCGACGGTTCACGCACCTGTTGCTGCTGCACAAGGACGTTTCGTTGTGCAGCTCCGATTGGCGTTGAAGGGGGACGATGTGCAGCAATAGGGCTACGGCGTACAGCACTTTCAGAGGAGGGTGGGTTGGGTTGGGTTGGCTGACCCACCACCACCATCCACCGATGGCTGCTGGGGAGAAAGTGGCTCTTCGATCCATTCTTCGGCTCCTCTTGTCTTTCTCTCTTGTTGGACTGTGCGCGCTGTCTCGTTCTCCGTCTCATCTCGTCTCGTCTGTCCCTTCGCTTTCCCGGATCCTCCCTCCCGCGTTTCTCGTTCGGCTCTGATGCAGGGCAAGGCAAGCAGGCAAGGTTCCTCGGATCCGAACTCCGTTATTCACTCAGATCTGCCTACGAGTAAAGTACCTTGCTTCACGTCTGGAGTACATGTAACATGTATCAAAAAATGCGGGTGCATGGTTTGGGCAGCATTTGCCGTTCACGGAGCTGCAGAATTGCAGATATATGCAGGCGGGCCCAAATAAACGTCAATTTATTTTCCCCTTCCCCTTCCCCTTCCATGGAGAACAAGGCAAAGATAAGTGCTTGCACTTCAGCTTCCCGACAACCGAGCGAGCCGGTTCTGCCGGGCGGTCGGTCGTCGGTGTGCAGCAATCCACCAGCGGAGACCTACATGGCGTGGCGTTCGTGCCTTTTGCAGCACCCACCACCCTCCGCACGCCTGCCTGTGCCCTTCCCTCCCCTTCCCTCCCCTTCCTTCCCCTTCCTATGCACTCGATGTCTCGTGTTCTTGCCTTGCGGCAATCTACTAGCGCGACGAACAGATGCTCGCCGTCCGGAAGTTTGTTTCATTCGTCCCCTCTTCCTCTTCTCCACTTCGATCGATTTATATCGGCCCAGAGAAACCTCTTGCTATTGCAGTCGTCTACGGAGGGGAGGGGACCGCCTAAGGAGAATAGAGATGGAAAGGGAAATCAATTGGAACTGCGTGGCATGATCAGTCCCAACTCAATCAATCTCTCGTCCACTTTAGGTTTGGGGCATCATCATCTTTTCATGCCGCTAAACGTGCATGATCGTCCGGAGCATTCGGAAACGTTACAGCTTGAGGCCACATATGAGCAGAGCACCTATCACGGTTCGATCCTGGTGCCGGTATTGCTCTAGGTACTGGTACTTAAAGTAGTTACTGCTGCAAGCCTCGGATCGTATATGTCTGCCATCTTGTCCTGCTCATGATCGTCGATTCGTAAGTGCCTCATTATCTTATGGGCAGCCCGCTGCTCTGCGGGCGCAATCTGCACGGCCTAACTGCCTGCTTAGTGTTGTAGCGTATCCGGCAATAAATCCAAGCATTTTTTAAGCGCTCTTTTTCTCGGAATCTTCCGTTCCTGATCTGGGTGTAAGCTGCCGTGACTTCCACCGTCCGTTTTACCGGTAAGTCTCTACTTGGGTGCATGGAGGAAAAAATCTCCGGCACCTGATACCGAGTATCAAGTAGATAGCTGGTCAGAGGCTGATGTATGTGTATATTGCACAGGAAAGCCTTCCTTCCTTCCTTCCTTCCTTCCGAATGGGAAACTTTTCGGTCTGCAACTATAACTCCTTCAAATAATGACAACAACCCGGATGTACCTACTGCAAGTGAGATCCGGGATATCATACACCATAGCACCACAGGGATGTGGATGGATGGTGTTTGAAAAGACTGATCTTTTCATCATGTCTAACCCGCTGTGTGGTGACACCAAACTGGGGAGAACAACTCCTAATGGACGAGAGCTGGTTTATGCTTTCGGTGAGAAGAGTCCGATGGAGGAGCCCTTGGCAAGAGACATGACGGGCCTATCAACTTCGGTAGGCATGGATAGACATACGACAGATTCAACTTCCAAAACAACTCACCCAGCGGTAAAACCTTCGCGTCGGAATGTTCCGATTTGGTGTATAAAGAACCGCAACAACAAACCCTGACACGTTGGAAGGATCACAACAACCAACCACCTGCGCACTCTATGGAGGATGTGGAGCGCCTTCAACAACAATATGACTATGGAGCTAAGAGTCAATTAAAATATTATCCAAAGAACTTGGAGTAACAAATCCCAATGTCCCGGTGCAGGGACAATGAGAAACCTTACAGTCCACTACAAATGAAAAATTTGTGCTAATTGATACAGCCTTTCGATGACTTGCTTCAGCCACACGTCTCGGAAAAGAACCAACCGGGCTTTTTGTTTGTGCTTGCCGGATGAAAGACTCGAGCCAGTAGCGACTTCAGCCGTACCGTAGTGCACCACCAAAATGGTGATGTGAGCCTGGCCGTCAAACGAAGCCAGCCCTTAGCGCAATAACGGCCAAGAATATCGCGCGGCGGGGATGCGGCGCGAGCGGTGATGGTTGGAATTGTCAGTCCACATTCTGACCTCTACCCCACGGCCTAAGTGAGGTATACCTTCCATCTCACCGACGGGGACATTGAAATCCAAACCGGAGTGTTGTCCTATCAGTCTGACCCGTACTCACTTTGCGGACTTCCTTGAAGTATGCCGCCCGGACGACACCAATGCCGTTGGATACACATGTACTGAGCGGCATATACGCCTACCTACCCTGAGCTCTCCTATTGATGTTTTCCTGCTACTAACTAATGGCACCCGTATCCAGGAGATATTCCCATCGTACCACCTGGTGAGCTGTACAGCATTGCGCAACTGAAATGACGTCGATAGATTCCGGTCCGTATCATCAATACTGCTCACTCAGGTGCCTTTCCGGCTGGCTATCTAACTTACTCAGAGATTCGATAATGAATTTTTGGGGTAATTAACCTGGGTTTGGGTTGTCTTTTTGCATGACCCATCAATCACGCTCTCTCAATTTATTTGCGATCCTTTAGGCGAGCCCGCGCCCCGTCTTTTCCCCAAAAAACGGCAGGGATCGGAAACCAGTCCTTTTCCTCTGAGTTTACTCTGCATCATGTATGCACTTTGTAGATGCGCTGCTGCTGCTCCCTGCTGCGCGCTGCTTTGCTTTTTGCAGCCACCTCAACGTCACGTGCGGAACTTATGGGCCGAATGCAAATCGCCGATCAGCAAGCAGGCAGCCCCTCCGTTCCGGAATGTTGCAAGTGCAACTTTTTTTTGTTGCATACGCATGAATGCGACCCCCACACACTCCGCGTAGCCTCGGGCAGTTTTATCGTTGTGCGACGTGAGGACTGAGAGGACCTATCATAAGCACAAAGAGCTGGTAGAAGGTAAATTCATCAAGTTTTTCCGAGAGGTGCACATCGCTTGGTGTGTATCACTATTCTTGACAGCAAAAGATAGAAGCACAAATATAGGTAGGCGGCGATGATATTCTCTCATACTACAAATACAATACCGGGTATGTACACTCCTGCCTTATACATGGCGAGGCTAAAGATAGAGGTACTAAGTATTTATGTGAGGAATAACATTAGGTTGAGCGCAATTCTTCAAACTATGAAGCTCGAAGACCCGTAGCGCCGCCAACCTTTTTGAACAAGATATAGTACCTACGCAGTGCAGTAAGGCGATGAAGTTGCCTTACTGGTACGGAGACCGTTGAAACCACTCTAGCTAGTACGGATAGACAAACAATTTGCCATCATATTCTATCATTCTCGCGTTCGGGATTCGGATGCGATAGATCAGGGTCATAGATAAGCACTCGGTAGTCGGGGGAGCACTCACCGCCTCACGATAAAAGTCGTAAACTATTTGCACGCTATGAGCGCCACCAGCGCCCTGGGTTGCCATCGGTACTGGGGTCTGGAGAAACAACCGCATGTGCACTTTGGAAATAAGTACATCCCCACTACCAATAATTGAGGAGATACGTCGCTGCCGCGGCTTATACTGTTCCTAGTACCGAGTATATCACTCTCTTTGTTTCCCTATGGGGCATAGGAAGTATGCCGTGAGAGACCAATCTCCCGAAGCCCGGCAGCTGGGAGGTAGTTAAGTGCGTTCCCAAGCAATCCACAAGTTTGCGATTATAAAACACCAACAGCATGCGCCTCACCGGATCACCACCACCACCACCACCACCACCACATCTTATTCGGCTACCTCTCCGCTCAGACTGCTTTGCCGCGGTGTAATCTCTCAGTCGGCTTTGGATATGGCGGGACGTAAGCCACGGTGAATCGCGTCTGAAAAAAAAGACTTTCTCAGGCACTAAACAGAATCTGAGGCAAACGTCTGTATTTCAGTCACTCCCCTCCTCTTGTAAGTCACAAACCGATCAACCAATGACGCCGCCTGTGTGCATGCATGTATCGTACGTAATTTCTGATCTCGCTCTCAATGTTTGGTTCTTGATCTCGGCTCATCCCTAGATCTACCGCCGCGGCCCTACTACCCGCCATCACGCTGTACTCCTACCTGCAGCTATTCTTGATCACTTTCTACCTACCGCGACTTTAAGGAGTACGGCGGAAATACTCCAGCAAGTCGGCGAAAACCGACCCCCTTCCCTTCCCAACACCGGGCTGAATTCGGGTGCTGGTGGTGGAAAACGCTAGTCTCAGTCGCTGGACGCACGAGTCCTTAATTCCGCGCGCTTCGCCGCGGCAAATAAAGAGCTTTCAGGACGGACGGATGGGATCCGGGGTTTTCCAACAATAGTGCTAAAACCCTTCATTGGGCACACACAAACTGGGTTTCATGGTGTTGGTGTTGACTTAAAAACGAGCTGATTTAAGACTCGCTGTGGATTTAATGAACATTATACTGGCAGTATGGATGTATAAATCCAAACAAGAGTGCAAAACCTTCACCGAGGTTTATACAAAATGGTTTCATGGTGTAGCTGGTTATCACATTTGTCTTAACAGTTTCTTCAAAGAGCTGGACGCAAAAGGTCCCCAGATTGAGCCTAGGTGAAATCATCCCATCATTTCCCCCTAAGATCTCCCTTAACCTTCATTTGGCTTGGGGAAGCTTCGTTTTGCTAAGATTTCAACGAGATAGAAGGAAGCTGCGGACTCAAGAGTACAACATAATATGTAAATGAAGCTTTGGAACCAAAGCTTTCTATAAACGAGATCTTTTTACATACTCATCATGGCAGTTATAACCAAAGAATCCCGTCCATCCCACCTCAGTATGCGCAGCTTTGCCCCTAAGCAAAGCACATAATAGCAAATGATACACACAGCAACAACTAATTAAAGCAATATTTTCGCCCAAATTCAAAATCCCGCTAATCAAGAAAGCAACATCCTCTTCATCTATCAAACCAACACCACCCCTAGTTTCCTCCACTATCTCTGGAAGGTCAAACACTACTCTGGCGTCCTTTCCGTCTCCACTCTCCAGCCCGTTTTATCTACGCAGTTGCCTAGGGGTAGTACCCATCTGCCCAGTCAAAGTCAGCAGCTGAGTTAATATTTCCGCCCAAGCTCGCTCTTGGTTCCACCTCTTCCGCTTTTGTTCTTTCGCTCGTTCCGCTCGTGCTCTGCCTTCTTGGGTTTTTTGGTGGAATACTCAATCTTGGATCTACTGGTAGGTCGGGGTTATGAATGATATGGTGCGTCGTATGCGCCGTCAAGTCAGGACGTGGCTCGTCGAAGGATAAAGCGGGGAGTTCTATCCACTCGCTCGTGTTGATAGCTGGAAGCTCCACTGGCGGCGGGTGGAATTGTAGAGGAAGAGTGGGCGTGCTAGAGTCATTCGTCATCGTCGGCGTGTCTAGATGTTTTTCGTCCTTTAAGTGCGACATGAACGACTGCACCCGATGAGGCTTCTTGGGCATAAGGCTAGGCGTTCTACTAATACCACCTCCGAAGTCACCACCCATACCACCGCCGTCTCTTCCAGCGCCATGAGTGTCACGGATCCCAAATTGTGCAATAGTCCGCATCTTCCTAGTCACCCACGAAGCCAGGATCTTTCCTCTTTGTTTTTCTCCAAGGCGGGAGCGCGGGAAGTCGCCTTTGCCAACGAAGGCTACGATGTCGACGACGAGTTGGTGTTGATCCAAGATTGCATTAACGATTACCGGTACCATTGAGGCAAGATAGGACTTGACGTGTACTTCTACCAGAACAACTACCAGGCCACCGGCTTGGAAACACGCGCTATCGTGGTGTCAGCAGAGTTAGACGCTGGCAGTGAGTGGGGACTGTCGTTACCAACCTTCCGCTGGGAACAATATTTCGATGACATCTTTCGACACTATATTCAATATCAATTGGAAAGTGCTCCAATCCATTGACCTCTATCGTGTCCCCAATTCCACCTAGCACAAAGAGTATCTGCATCTCAACTAGCGATTGCCCAGGGCCACTGGGTCTGGACACAGAATGCAGAAATCCAAGGTCACCAGTGCGAACGTAGTCGGACGTGTCTCCATCCATAATCTGTCCTCGGAATCTCTCCGCATCAAATGGATCCTTGGAGCCATAGAAACTGCTGACGCATGCATCTGAGATGACCCAAATCTCACCGTATTCGCCTGTGTGACAGAGGCGCCTGGTTTCGGGATTGACGATAGCTACTTGAGTCTGAACAGGGACCATACCGGAGTCTTGGACCAGGAGGGCATCTGGCATTGTTTTAGGGTCCACGGGGTAGACGAGACCATGTCGCAGTGCTTTCGGATCGAGCCAGAGCTCGATCGGTTCTATATTCATGTAGCTACGGGTGGCAATCATGGGATTGAGGACATGAGAGTAAACGGTGCTGATTGCTGTTCGTTCCAAGTCTACTCCCGCGAAGTGCATTCGGACCTTTCCAACTACAATATAAGATCAGTCATAAAACGCAGGAGGACCGCTAAGATATCCAAATCAACTTACATACATCCGGCCTTGGCCGTCCTTCACAAGTAATCATGAGATTCCTTAATTCATGCAGTGTATATCCCTTGGCTAGTGTGGTGCTGATGGCGTGTTCCAGCATTTGTCGAGTGGCATAGGTGTCCTTGATCTTATATCGCGATAACGTTAAGAACAAACTCATAGGGTTCTGGGCAAAGTCGACCGGTGAAACGAGGTAGGTTGGTGCTCCTGACATCAGAACATGGTTAGACATAAGCTTCTAAGTGCACGATAGACGGCGAAGGCACACAACAGCTCTCGCACACTTCCTACAATCGAGGAGAGAAAATCAGACAACTTACCTACAAAAATTCCCATCAACCAGCTCATAACAAAGCCCATGCCGGAAGTACTTCTCACACACCCAACCACTGGCTTCGAACTCGTCATCTGGCAAGTCTCCTTCATAACTTTGCAGATACCCATGATAGTATCATGTCCCAGAGCAACACTAACTCTTCGTTGATCCGCAGTCCAATACGTCCACACCATTGCAACACTTCCTGGTTGAACCCACTGTTCATTAACCGTGAAGTTCAGGTCCCGACAACCTTGCGAACTCTTTGGTGGCTTCGCTGTGTTCTGGATAGATGGAATTTTGAGGGTGAGTACGTTTGCAGATGTTTTCAAACTGGTTGATAGAGGCTTGGTTTTAAAGAGTTGATCGACTTCGCTGTTGACTAGGAATACTTTCACATTGAAGTCCATCACTATATGAAGTAACGCGGGAATGTCTTCGTGTAGTCGGTTTTGATCTAATGGTGCTAGGGGTATGGCAATGACTCCCAGGCAGAAGCAAGCGTGCAAGGCGTAAAGGAAATCTTCGGAGTGAGTGTACATCAGAACTGCGTGATCTCCAGGCCTCAGCTTCCACTTATTTTTCATTTGGGCTGCAACTGCAGCAATCTTCAAGTCCAACTTTTTCCAAGAGACACTTTTTCCTTCCCGCCCGCGTCCGTCTATGCTGCAGTAAGAAAGTTCCTCTGCTTGGCGGTTCACTCGCCACTGGAGGAGGTCGACAATTGAGGTGAAATTGTTGAGAGGTGTGGAGGTACGGTCGTCAATTACCACCGCCCGATAATCAACGCCAGAATATTGTTTTTCCTCATGAGCCAAACGATCTTGTCGTGCCTGAGTAGCTACTTCAGACCAGACACCACCAACAGGATCAATCCCGATGGGCAAGTTCCGTACAGCGCGCTCTACTCCGAACTCGACATGGACGCAGGGGAGTGTTCCAGTGTCAAATTCCTTTCGGCATAGCATGTTCCCAATCTCTTTACGACCATTCTTGAGAACACGCGGGAGAGTGTTCGGCGCCGTGATCATGACACAATAAACACGAAGTTGATGTTCTGCCAAGAGAACCTCCATGCATCGTTCTGAAAGTGAATCAAGTAGAGCAATGTCGAGCTGTTTGGCGGCACCACCGGTAGTCGTTGGTGCAGTGGATGCAGCTTGCGACTCCAAGAGAATTATCGGAAGATGTTCCTCATTGACGAACACATCGAAGGCTGAACAGTCGTAGACCTTTGACATTTTCCGCATTATCGTAACAACGAGATGCTGCACAAAAAAATATCGGTATTCTTCCCGTTGTCCCGTTTCTTCCTCTTCGTCGTCTTCCCATTCCACCCTTTGGCGCAATCGGTCTTCATAAAGACCTAACACAAAGATCTTGCCTTCGATGATGCATCCCAAGAGTCCAGTCCTCAAGAATTCCGGCTCAATAGCTATTGGATTAGGGTCTCCCTCCTCAAATCGGTACGGACGTGCATGAAATATAGTATCTGTTTGCTTGGGCGCATTCCAGAAACCTCCAGAAAGTGAAGGTGAATCAACCCAGATCTCACTCACCACATTGGCAGCGCAAAGGAGTGATGACTCCGGGTCCACTATAGCAAGTGTTGCATCAGGTATGGGACACCCAAAAGCCCCGACTCTAAGGACGTTAGGATCATCACCCCTTTTCGCTGCCTCTTCCCCGACAGCTAAAACAACAACATCGTTTGTTTTCAGTGCCTCTCTATCCAACAAAATCTCGTTGATCTCGGGCGTCTTTTTCTCCTTGTTCCCGCTGGCTTTGGGCCTTGACAGAAGAGAAGAATATCCGTTCAGAAGCGTACTTTGTTTCGGGTCTATTGGACTTTCGTCCCCTTCACCCGGTTGTTCCTCCTTCTCCGGCTGACTTAAGGGGAAACCCATCCTCTCTTCACCACCAACCCAGTCGCGCATTGATATGACCATTCCTCCGTGCTCGGGTAGGCACAGCATTGGAGCCACAACATCTCGTGCCCTACTATTTCCCAACGGCTTCAGCCAGCGATCAGCCAAGATTTCGTGAAACTCCGGGTCCACCGTCAAAGCATCGATCATCATCAACTTTATAGTCGAAAAATCCACAGGATATTTCTTCTGAAAGTTTCGGGTCGCAAATGGTTCTGTCTGATAGTTGTATGCCACAAATTTAAGCGCTGGGTAATCTGCTAGACAGAGTGTAGCCTTGTAACGAGTTATGATGTTGGCGTAGAGGCCTGGGGTGGTTGTTGTTGCCTGAGTGAACCATACAGTTGTCTGGCCACCATAAACAGCCATGAGAACGGAGTGAATCAGTCCGATGCCCTGCCGCGGGTCAAGGTACGAAACTAATGTCTCGCCAGCAGGTCCGGACACGGGCCGTCCGGTCTTGTCGCGGAGATTCGGGTTGAACGTATCTTGATCATTTCCAGGAACAGTCCTAACGATTGCACTGAGAGTGGCCATCTGGTGCATTATTGTCCTGTGGCTCAAAACAACACCTCTAAGATCACCAGTTGGTGCGCGCGAGAACTCTATGTATGCCAAGTCTGGCACTTGTAATGGTGGAATATCCTCATTTTTCTTGGAATGAAAGGAACCAAACTCATTCGTTTTCCACCATTCCACACCTCTCGGCCAACTCAGTTTCTTGGTCGTCAGCTCTCTTTGGAATGCTTTTAAATTGCTGTCTGTGGTGAGCGCTAGATGCGCTTGTGTAGTTGTCAAAATGAAATTAAGTTTTGCGTAATCCTCCATGTCATTGATAGGCACCGCCACCACACCAGCAATGAAACATCCAAGTAGAGCAACGGCAAAATCAATAAGCTCAATATCCCGGTAAATTAATGCCACACGGTCTCCACGGTACAGCCCCGACTTCTCACGAATTACGTGGGCCACTTTTTCGGCTCTTAGTGAGAGCTTTTCCCAGGAACAGACGGCCATTTCTTTGCCCTTATTATCTAGGACAATATAAGCTTGTTGCTTTGGTATTGTTCTAGCTCGATGGCGCAGGACAGTCGCTATGTTATCAAACTTGGCCATCGGTATATTGCTATTGTGAGGGTCGTAAATGGCAAATGGCACCTCTCGTGGCTCCAGCGGCATCAAAGTGTTTACAACAAATGGCGGTGGTAAGTCAGTCGTATTCAGTATGGGCGGAGGAATAGCTGCCGTGGGAGAGAATCCAAGGCCTTCGCCGCTGGAATATCTTTGCGCTATCTGTTGCTGCTGGCTGTAATTGCTTTCTGGACGGCGTAATTGCATTGAATCTTTGCCTGGTTCGTACGCCTGGGCGGTAAAATCCGAAAAAAACCCGCCGGGATCATTCATCGTATTCGACCTTGACTCTGTGGTTGATTCCGGGCCGCCCATTGCCGCCCCGTCGCCGTATTGGCCATATTCAACATGGGGGTTGTGTTGCGGCCCGAACGAGAATCCATGTTGTGAAGGAATAGGCGCATTAGACGAGCCAGAACTGAAGTTCCGGATGTGAGAACCTTGAATTGGCAGCATTATTGAATCATCCCGGGAATGTCCGGAAATCCTGGAGCTACCGTTCGAGTCGTTCCGCAGGTGGGGTGGAAGGTAGCTTCCCAAACCACCACCGCCAGTGTCACCAAGCCCGCGGCTACCCCCCTGCGGTGACACTAATGTCGTTGATGTCATGGTAGTTGTGCCGCTAACTGAGTCCGCGTAACATGAAGATCCATCGCTGTTCCGTGAAAAATGATGCGAGAGTCTCATGGGCAGGTTTGAGGATCCGGTGGAGGTGGCACCAGAGCCAACGCCAAACTGAGCCAGTAGAAGCGTGCGTCGCTTCTCGTATCCTTTCTGCGTGATATCGCCTTCCTCGAGCTCGACATCGAGGGCGATCAGTTGTTCTTGTAGTGCTGGATTATCCATGGCGAAATGTGGACGATATGGTAGTGGGGCAGTTGGTAGTAGCTAGCTGACAGGCTGTTTTCTATCCGAAGCAACCGAATTAGAGCACCAGATGAGAGCAAAGAAACACACGGTGCAGAGGCTAGGATATCTGCGACAACTCACAAGTGTAGCGATAATAAGGTGAAATTGCGAAATGAATGTCGATTTGCCGACCGGCGACTTTGGTGGCGGTTGGCAATGGTAGTGGGGTTAACTAGTTGGTATCCAGGTGAATGAATGACGTCGGTGAAGTTTCCTACTGAAAGCCGAGAGTCTTTGAGTACAAAAACATGCTACTTTGTAGTACCAGTATTGATAGCAAAAGCTCGATGGTCGTGGCGATGGCGATGGGGTGGTGTTCAAACGGAAGATGCTGGGTCCCCGCTTGAGGAGCGAGACACTACAGCAGGGTTGGCCGTATCAAGTGAGAGTCATTCAGGAGGAGACGGACGACGAGCAAGAGCGAAGTGCTGATCCCAACGGATGACCCGCTGTCTGCAAAAGCAAACCCCGCAATCACACTCGATTGATCAATCAATCGCAAAACCGCCTCCGGGTGGGAGATTTAATTTTAGACGAGCAGCAAATGAGTCGGCATCTGCTAATCCAATACCCAGTTCCCAAATTCCTCGGCTCCCTAATTCCTGATATATTTAGACCGTTCACAGCTCATATCCATATCATTTGTGCTGCCGTTAATTTGTGCAGGCACGATCGCACCGATCCAACGCTGTGTGCAACTGTCCAACGCGCCTCTTGCCGCCTTGTGGATCCCTGCGGCTCTTTGAAACTTTTTTCTCGGTAGCTTACTTCACTTCACTTCACTTCAGCCCAGAAATTTACCCCCCTCCCATCAGTGATACCCTCGACATGGCGAAGTCAAAGCGTAAAGGACTCAGTACTCTCGCCATCAATGGCTCATCACCGGCGACAAAATCGAAACCTACTCTTACGCTCGACAATGATTTTGTCATGACCATTTCCGACTCCGATCAGGACGTTCCAATCCTCGACGATGACGTTGAATTCCCCTCCTCCGAGGACGAGGCACCAGCACGGAACCCCTCTCTTGAGCCAGAATTATCACGGGGAAAGAAAAGAAAGCGCGCGGAGAAGCCGGTGGAGGTAGAACCCAAGAAAAAGGTGGTTGACGACGGAGGGTTAGACTCGGATTTTGAGTTTCAGACCGGCGACCAGGGTGATGCAGTGGGAGAATATGATGGCTGGGGGTTTGAGAGTGCAAAGGTGGCAATGAAGGACTCGAAGAAGGGAGTGGATATAGACGACCTTATCCGGCGTCGGAATAAGAGGGAAGATGAGAGGAAAGCAGGAGGTGAGATTGAGGATCTAGAGGATGACGGAAATGATGAGAGCTCGGACAGTGAAGAGAAAGGCGGTGAGGGGCACGAGGGAGAGGAATCGACAAGCGACGATGAGGACGACAATGCGGAAGTGAAATTTACAGGCTTTGAAGAAAACGATGAAGACATCGCAGAGGATGGATTTGGCATGGGCGCGGAACCGGAGAAGGACGACGACGACGAAGATGCCGGCTCGGAAGCCGGTTCAGGCACACACTCTAAAAACTCAGGCGACGAAGAAGGGGACCGGAGTTCAGGAGAAGATGACTCCGACGATAAATCAGTGGCCTCCGCAGTTCCACACCCCGATGATATCGCCTCCGATGGAGAATCCGAGGCCGAAGACGCAGAAGAAACCGCCAAAAGGCTCGCTTTTTTTGCCCCAGAAGACGAACTCGTCTACAATCCCGATCCCTTAGCAAGTTTCCAAAACATGAATCTATCTCGCCCTATTCTCCGCGGTCTCGCCAATGTCGGCTTTACTACACCTACCTTAATCCAGCATAAAGCCATTCCCGTGGCATTACTAGGAAAGGACGTTGTCGGAGGCGCACAAACTGGATCCGGAAAGACTGCCGCATTCGTTGTCCCCATCCTTGAGCGCCTACTATACCGGCCCAAGAAGGTTGCCACATCCCGGGTTCTCATTCTGTGTCCCACCCGTGAATTGGCGATGCAAGCGCACTCAGTCGCCGTGAAGCTGGCCGCATACACTGACATCAAGTTCTCTCTAGCAGTAGGAGGACTCTCTCTCAAAATGCAAGAAGCAGAGCTCAAGAAGCGCCCCGACGTTATTATTGCAACTCCCGGTCGTTTTATTGACCACATGCGCAACTCCCAGGGCTTTGGTGTAGACACAATTGAGATTATAGTGCTGGATGAAGCCGACCGAATGCTCGAAGACGGATTCGCAGACGAACTCAATGAGATTATCAACACGATTCCCAAATCGCGACAGACCATGTTGTTCTCAGCCACAATGACTGATTCCGTCGACAAGCTTATCCGGCTCTCCTTAAATCGCCCCGTCCGCCTCATGGTCGACACAAAGAAGAGCACAGTGAAGTCACTCGTCCAAGAGTTTGTCCGTATTCGCCCTCAGCGAGAGAAACACAAACTCGCAATGTTGATCCACATTTGTCAGGAGTTGGTCACTACAAGGTGTATCGTCTTCTTTCGCTCAAAGGTGTTTGCACATAGAGTCCGTGTTATTTTTGGGCTCCTTGGATTTAGGGCTACCGAACTTCACGGAAGTTTAACTCAGGAACAGGTGCGTCTTTTCCCGCCCACTTTGTGTGTGTGTGCTAACCCTCCACTAGCGTGTTAAAGCCGTCGAATCCTTCCGTGACGGCACAGTAGACTACCTCCTGGCCACCGACCTCGCCTCGAGAGGTCTCGATATCAAAAACGTCAACTGCGTCATCAATTTCGAAGCCCCACAATCCTACGACATCTACCTGCATCGAGTTGGTCGTACTGCTCGTGCCGGTCGTTCAGGTCGCGCCATCACCCTTGCTGTTGAGAACGACAGAAAAGTCGTCAAGGCTGCAGTCCGCGCCGCACAATCGCAATCCGCCACTGGCAAGGTCGTCTCCCGCGTTCTTGATACTGAAAAAATAAACCGTGTCCACGAAAAACTTGCCAGCCTAGAATCTGAGGTAGACGAGGTTCTCGCGGAGGAGAAAGATGAGAGAGAGATCCAAAATATGGAGATGCAACTGCGGAGAACTGAGAACCTTGTTAAACACGAAGAGGAGATTAAGGGGAGACCGAAGAGAACGTGGTTTGAGAGCCAGCGCGAGAAAGTGGAGGCAAAGAAATTGAGCAAGGCTGAACTTAATGGTATTGAGCTGCCGGAAAAGAGGGCCCCGATGAGTGGGAAAAAGAGAAAGAGGGAGGAAATGAAGGAAGAACGCGGGTATAAGAAGACTAAGATCGATCGTGTGTTGAAGGGATCGAGGGGAGGTGTTAAGGCAGCAAATAAGAGGGCTATGGGTGGAAAGCATATGGAGAGCTTTAGTTTTGGTAAGGGCGGGAAGGAAAAACATAGCTTTGGTAGGAAGAAAGGTGGGAAAGGGAAACCGAAAGGTAAAGGAAGGGGATAAGAGTTGTAAGAGAAAGGATCTTTAATGTATAAAGTAGACAGCCAACCGCGTTGGAGGTCGAGTGACGGGATCCGATTGTGAAAGTAACCACGCTTCCGCTGTTCCAGGAACGAGTCTGTCAGACAGCTCTAGATACGGAAGGGCGTAGAAAAAGCTGTCTGGCAGATTGGGGACGAAGTGGGCTTTCAATTCCTTTACTAAAACTAAAAATGGCATACTGTTGTGGTTGCAGTCAGAAAAAATGGTGATTTCGCCCAGGCTCGATCTGGGGACCTTTTGTGTCCAGTTCCTTAGAAACTGTTAGACAAATGTGATAACCAACTACACCACGAAACCATTTGATGCCAACCCAGTATATTCTCTGTACTATGTTATTACAAACATTTCATATGCCTAAACGAACAGAGATTTGAAGGCGAACGGTCACTCTGTACTACTGCTATCGTGGCTCATCATAGTTTTCAGATGCATACTTCTTAGTATTTTATGTTTGTTTGTAATCATTCTGTATTCACCCGCTTGCGGGTATGACATACATCTTCCTCAAATCCTCGCTACTCCATCTCCAACAAAGGAAAAGTTCATGTCGTAGCCTTTTGTGTTGTACTCGTCCGGGTCTGTGGCTTTGCTGACATCTCACTGTCACTGACCATTCACACACACTCTCAGTCTGTCTCACGCACACACTTATTACACGCATACGGTTCTTTCTATATCCTTCCATACTGCCTTAACTACCGTCAAGTATGCAGTGATGAATCAAAGAATATTAAAGACTCACCATGACCGCAATAGAAAGTCAATGATGTCCCGATTGGTTTAGCCCTGCTTCTTATTAGTCGGGAGCACAGCACAGGCATTCGATCATGAATCTGGAGTGTAATACTTGCCATTATAGTCTCGGGTATCAAACAGCGAAACCCAAAGACAGTATTCAAGAGCAACGGTGTCCAAATCTCAGGTCGTCTAATAAGCCAGATATCAACGACAATCAGCTATTCTATGGTGGGAGCGCCGGATTATCGGGTTATGAGTTTAACCGTTATCTACCAACCCCAGCAGCAGTTCGATCGAGCTACATTTCAGCAGAGTGATTAGTCCCTAACAACTGTCAGACCCGACGAAGCTCCTAAACTATGCCTTGTGACAATCAAATCCACCAATCGATCACATTCAATTCAACAACTGTTTCAACTATTAAGACATGGCCCTCATTAATTTCGTCTCCGTTGGTGAGGGCTTACTTCTTACCTACCTTTCCTACCAACGTTTTTTATTTGGTTTGCGGCTCCACTGCGTAAGTCATTAATAAGTTACTTCCGCCACCACCAACCCGAACTGCCTGCTCAGATCCACACATTCGACTACACTTAGTATCTCTCCATCAGTTGGACTGGAGCCCACACCTCACATCAGCATCGCTCTAGCGTTCCCCAAGCATGCTCAAGACAAAGCCACTGACGCAACTGCTCTCTCAATCAATCTCGCCAAACGTTTCGTCCGCTTTGTCAGCTCAATTCACCCCTACTTTATCTTTCTCCTTGGCTAACCCCCCCAGACTATTCACACCCTCCGGCTCTCTTCTCGCAACCGGAACTTCACCCGTCGCACCCGATGCAAAGAAAGCGCGCACCAATGCTGCACTCGCCGCGAATATATGGGCAGCGTATGATCGCGTCGCCTCTAGCAACACGATAGATTCCACATTCTCGGGTTCCACGTCTTCACGGGCCGCGGTTATTACTTCTTCGCCTCCGAACCAACCTGATGTATCGAACGACGAAGATGGCCTCAAATCGCTGACGCTCGAGCTCTCGGATTATAACATGCATATACAACTCGTTGCTCCTAGGGTACTGCTGTGTCTTATTGGTCCGAGACAACCGACGAGACACAGCAGTTCGCGCTCGAGTGCTCACAGCCACGAAGCGGACTTGCGTATGACGCCCCCAGGGAGTATTCCAAGGAGTGGCGGGGGTAGTGGTGGAGGAAGCGCGGGGCCCGCCAGCACAGGAACTGCTGCGGGAGGTTCGATGAGGGCCGCGAGTACAATGACTGGGTCAGGAGGGTCGCTGGGGATTCTTAAGGCCCAGGCCCAAGGGTTGGTGTCGTACTTAGAGAAAGAGCTGAGGGGGTATGAGCTTCCGGAAGGTCTTTAGTATGGAGCGCTGAAGATGTGGAGGAAATACTTCTCTGTCAGGGAGTGTGCATACACAACAAGAATGTTCCGGAAAGTAATTATGATCAGTAATTGTGCAATCTCAATTCTTGTCTGACGGATTGGTGGGGCGCACCAGCGTCTGAGACTAGATGGATGATGTGAGCGCAAGTCTATCCATCTATGGTAATGCAAGAAACCCAACCTCCCACCCATACTTGAGCTCCCTGGCACTCTGGCGAGAGGTACACCGGCACGAACCCGAATGGTGCAACATCCTCAGCACATTACTCGCAATGAGACGACCATTACCTACCAAACGCTGTGCACGTAGGAGTAATCTGAAGCTGTCCTCTTCTTCGACATCTGTCTGATTATTATTCATTCTGATTTTTAACACGAGAGTGAGATGTTTGGTGTCGTTGGCATCGAGGTGAAGCTGGCCACCTAGGTCGGATTTACCCTCATCATCCATCATTCCATTCCGTCTTTGGCTCTTTGGGAGTACAGATGCTATCACTTCGGCAATTCCTCTTATTCTTGACTCTTTTAGAGAACAAACCTCACTTCCAGATCATTCGCATGCCGCATGATGCTACTAGAGGGAGGGCGAGCAGTTGATGTTACGTTGGATTTAGAAATAGTTGACTTTCCGGTGGAAAGAGTAAAAATTTTGCGGCGCTTGAGAGCTAATTGCTTGGGTGGTTCTTTTGAAAGGAGAGGGTGGCGTTGGGGGTTGAATAACATACTCTATAATGCGTACATAGGTACGGGGCAGCAAATAGAACTCTACTCCTCTGGTCAAACACCTCACCGCTGCATGCGAAGAGAACGGTGGTGTTAAGGATTCCGCCAACTGAATGTCAAGGGGTTAAACTGTTTGCACAGAGTCGGGAAACATCGCGTACACATTGTCTCACTCGACAGGTGATCTCGATAATGTTTTGGAGAATCAATCAGAGGGGGGATTGGGCCTTCTCTGAATCTGGAGGTGGTATAGTAATCACCGATTTAAGGCCACCGATGGTGAGCTTACAAGTTATCAACTACGGGGATCACAAGCACATACTCTGGTCAACCAACGAAATTCCTTATTACCCGAATATATGACAATCTACAGACATGTACTCTGTAGGATGATATGGGAGAGTTTGGATGACCTAGAAAGGGAAAGTAGAAGTCCGTTGGGACATGCAGGACCAGACCCACAGTCGTTCCCTCGTTTTCCAACACCCAGAATACACCTGCCCCGCGCATAACGTGCTCAATATCCCTTGGTTTCGTGGGGTCAATCAACTTCTTCATATTTTTGATGTAGCTAACTAACAGTATACCAGGTCGTTAGCACTGATAGAAGCTAATTTCTACTGAAACAGACCTTCATAGTGCTATGATGCCTAAAGTATTCACGCGAAGTTCACTACAACGAAAGGCTGTGCTTGCCCCATGCTGCCCTACAAACATTAGAACGCATGGAAAGTATACTTGATGGATAATAGACATATCACAAGCGCCGTATGCCTTGAGTTCTTGATCGGCTGGCTCGTGGCGAGGGACTGAAACGCCTTACCCCACAAATCCGCACCGGAATGCTTGATCAACAGAGTATTCAGAGTTACTGAACACAATCCCGCTTCGGCGTTTGGCAACCAGTAATACGTTATCGTGTTCAAGGATCAAGTGGGGCACTTGGGTGAATCGAGGCGTTTGGTGCCGCTGGGCTATACATGAATCGAGCCTCAAGGCCCATTAATCAAGTTTGACCTGCGGATCCACGGGTTTGAGATTCACCGCGAGGCGGTTGGATTAGTATCGGATGACGTTGTAGCTTATCTATTGGGCGGCTGAACCCAAGTTCTACCGGATAATCTAGGTACGAGGGAGCGATTCGGGGGTTCATTGATGTATGCAGGTTCGTAACCGCAGGGATTTCGGAGCTTGTTGTTGGCGGCGTTGAACGGATTCCATTCAGAGGGATATATGGGGATCTGAGTTTCTATCAATTTTGTTTTTCCAGCCCTTCTAGAACAAATGTAAATGATAAATCCAGGTTGGTCTTGAGTGTGGTATGTCAAAGTTTGTTTTTCTGCTCGAGGAGATCTGCAGACATGGTTGGCAATGTTGCGGCTGCAAATCGATCAGGAGTCCGAGTGAAAGATATTTCTTCTTCCCGAGTTATACCACTCATTGTATGCCTGGACTTCTGGACCTATCAAAAGTGTAGGGCATTATGGTTCGAATTCGGTCATCTATCCTCACAATCATTACATAGCGTCGACCCCACCACACTAAGGCCCCCATAGATTACTCGGCACCAGAAGTTCACCTCCTGTATCTCTGCCTCGGCTTAATTAAGACTCTGGAGAGGTAGTTATTTCTCAGCTGTTGATACTCCAATCCATGTACTCACGATAGCGAAAAGTGAAGACTTTAATTCCTCGGAATGGAACGAACACAATGATCCACAATGATCCATACCGTTTCAACCACCCATTCTTCGGTACCAAATCCCTACTGTGAAGGTATTGGAACCGCTTTTCTGGTATCTCTTGGGCCATCCAACCCGATTTCCGGGATACCAAACACTTGTATGTAGTTCGAGATTTGCGGGCGCCAAAGTGCAACATGGGCGCCAACAGCGCATATCAACCGGCTGCCATTCGTTGCGGCTCACAAATAACCAACAGATCAGTAATCGACACGGGGCGAGGGGCATCTAGATATGCTTCCTCCAGGTGTCAGCCAACAAAAAGCACTCTACCGGACAACCTATAGATCTGTAGAACCTTCATGGAACTGCTGTGGAATCCTCCACTGTTCGTGTCACACGTTTCAGGAAAGATCGATGTGGGTGACACATGTGCCAAGCAGAAGCCTTGACAACCATTTGACAGGTCGATGTTGGAATTGATCGTACTAGTGTGCAAAATTAATTGCTCCAAGTACAAGCAAGCAAGACATGCACTTTCACAATGATACGGGAGGGTCAGCCGAATGATGCAAACTGCGGTCAGCAGCAGCGCTTCCTCAGAACACGAACCCCACCACAGCAGTCTAGTCTGAAGCCCCCCACCGGCTGGAAGACCTAAATAAAGTACTTGAAGAACCCACCCAAATCGCACCTCTGTTTGAATCAAACACTCGATCTAATACACGGCCAACAAATAACCCTGATTCCCTCCTCCGCAGTGCTCTTTATATCCCATCAACAAGTTCAACTTGCCCAACTTACCCAACTTCAAGTCGCCGCCTCTTCCTTCCTTTCTCTACTTGATATGCACAAGATGCTCTCCCTCTTCATCTTCCGTACCCGAAGCCAGAAAATAAAGCTCGTGCGCGATACCCCGCTTCCAGCGCGAGGTGAAGATGGGGTTATGATCCTATCGCCAGATCTTGAGGATAGGTGGAATGCTGCATTGATTCGTGCTCCTAGTCGGTGTGGAGTCACTGAGATGAACTTGCCAGAGGAGTTGGAGCAGCGGTGGAACGAGGCGTGGATTCGAGCTCCGATGTCGGTAGAACATCTTCCAACCTATTTCGCCAGGCTTCTTCCCGAAGCTTCCCACAACCGGAATCTTTCTGCACCCGCCTGAATTTCTACTTGGTTTGGGCTCTTCGCCCGCATGGAACGTTATGCGGGGTGTACATGAGAGTTATGAATGCGGACTTGTGATTGGATGTTTATATGTCAGCGACCACTTCAACGAAAAGTAACTCCAAGGCCTGGTAATCATGAACACAGGATGTTTATATGTCAGCAATCACTTCAAGGAAAGTAATTACAAGGCCAGGCATTCATAAACACAGGCTTTGAGGTCGTAATGGTATTTCGCCCCTCCAACATATTTCCATGCTAGCTTTTGCTTACGGTCATCAAGACAAAATAACTGGAAACACCCTGGTATATTAATGATTCGTCACGTTGCCCACCTAATCTTGTGGGCCTTACACGAGGTTGAAGATGACACGGCTTCCGAGAACCCGTCACTGCTGCGAACACCTTCCGGGCAACTTGCTCATCCCGGCACGTCAGTTATGATCCTGGTCATCAGTGATGTGGAGAAGATGCAAGGGTTGGTTTATGTGAAGTAGATATTGGAGTATGATAAGGATACGGGAATGTGATACTAGGTTATGGTTGTAGAAAGGTAAATATGGTCATGGAGGATTGGCATAATGGTTGGCAGTGTTGAAAAGTGTACTTATTGATCTATCTAGAAGAGACACAAAGACCGTATATGTACAATCTACCATATACGTACGCGTATGCACTGCCTGATATGAGACGCATAATCCTGGTCCTGATGCATATCCTCATACAGTCACAAGTCTACATTCTCATACAAGACTTCAGACGATGCTGAGACTCACATGCAACAGGCAGAATGTATTGTATTTCGAGTGATGATTCATGGCCATGATTCATCAATTGTATACCCTGGGTGTTTGTTTTTTATAAGACTGGCTAGACCTTAGAGGAAGCTTGAGACTGTGCCGCCACTACTGAATTCGTAACACATACCCTCACTCGCTCTCCAAGGATCTCACTGTGGAATACGAACTGTCATTCACCGTAATTCGTTTCGCTCACCACATGAAACATTGCCTGTCTTGGCACTGGCATATTCTTAAGTAAACATAAGGCAACCACCAGAGTGGGTATGTCATCTGTGTCATTCTGTCTCTAGAAGGGTGAGATTATACATCCTCCTGAAGCATAGTATGTGGAATGATGCTAAGAGGAATGCGAGCTAAAAGGATGTCTTCTGCACTTTATGAGGGAGGTGGGATAGCTCGTCCAACGTTGTATCCCTCCCCTGGGTCTCTTCGGTGCCCTACGTATGAAGTAGATGGTTTGCGATGCCTCAAAATTCCTGTGGAGAAACGATCGACACCACACCAATGTTTGAGGTCAGCCTCAATATCGCGAAATCTCTGGTTTAATGAAAATCCTGGTATATTACGAGGGTGGCAGACGTCGGATTAGAGGAGCCAGTACGTCCCCTAACACTTGTATCTACAAAGTGCATAGTAAGGCTATCGTCGTTTCCAGAATATTGGCCCGGGAATACGAGTAGAGGTGTGAGAGCCATCCGCCCCATGCTACCGGTGGGTTGAGCTCTTGGCTCAGATGGTCAGTTCGTAATCCAAGGTTGTGACAGCTAACGGCTCGAGGTTTGATGGTATTGGATACAGCGTCTCTTACAAAAGAGATTTACCGGCTGGTCTTAACTATTCCAGCCGGTTTCACACACATCCTCTCATCAATATCCCGCTCGACCACGGGCGGCCAACCTCCGTCCCGCCCGCAGGCGGCACCCATCACCCCGGACACCAAGCTGAGGCAACTCACCCGACCCGCAACTCATGGATTTTAGACTACGAAATTAATTTCGGCCGAGACAAGATCAATCTTTAAACTACTAGCATGCGTTTAGGAGGTTAATATACGTTTTTCTTACTTATTTTTACGATCTAGCAATTTTGGGCAAATGATACTTCCCTCATGCGCCCGCGGCGGGCAAACCACAGCCTTACTTGCCCGCCCACCTGAGGCAAGGCTGGGTGATGACCGAGTGATGGGCAGTGTCTCTAGAGCAACTACCAATTGAGCACCTCCTTCCGACTTGCTCGCTGGTCTCCTCCGAGGGCACCGGACATCACCCTCTATCTGTTGGCATCTATTTCCGTAGCAAAACAAAGCAAAAAGCCCTTTTTTTCACGTGTGATTTGCCACTCGTGGACGATGATCGGCGGCCAAAGGCCAATGAATTGAGTTCGCCTCAAACCTATCGCTGCCCGCCCCAATCCCCGCATCCACCTTGGGTCTCGAAATCTTGATTCCGCAAAAATCTGTGGCTGTGCAAGCCATATCGTATGAGCCGGTCAATTGCGATCCTTTATATTCCAACGCACCCGACGATGCGGGCCGCGCGGAAACCAGGAAAAGCATACTTAAGTAGAGCAGCTATTCTATACTATAGGATCAAAAACGCTAGCATGATATAGAACGCGCGGCGCGGCGAATGGTCGGAGAACTCGGTTGAAACGTCTTAATGTGGAGCGAGGGCTGGTGAAGTGGCAAAAATTAGAACATGAGGCACTTTGTGTAGTATAATCGTGGTGTTGGCTTACCACTAGATTTGTTATGTGGCTTTTTTCGTATTTTATTTAAACTTTAAATTAACGGCAGGGCGGAGGAAACTTTTTCCTGGGCCAACTTGTATGGCGGTGTTGCTCCTAAATTTTCTTGTTCCTAGCAAGCCTTGCTGGAGGCGAAAAGAAGCGGTTGGTTTACGAGCGCTGTTTGATGTTTGGTTTACGAGAACAATTGCCTGTTATTTTCAGCGTCTCCAGCGGCAACGATAGCTGGCGAGGCGAGTGGATTCAGGTTCCTGGCCAGGCAGACTGTGAATTCGGATGAAAGATCGTCCTCCAAATAAATGACAATGCACGATGCGAGATGCTCCCCCGAGATGTGTCTTCATGGAGTTGCTTTGTTTGCATGTTCCAATTATATCCACTACCGATATTATGCAGAATGCGGGAAGAGCATGGCCATAAAATAACTGCACCTGCCAACCATTCCAAACAGAAGCTACGGCCCCAGACAGCAGATGCTCGGCGCCGATGAGTAAAAGCAGGGAACTGGGCTCAACAAGAGACGTCAATATGCATCTGGGGCCTAGTATGACATACCCAAAAGGGCGTTTCCAGGTTCTTCGGATGCCGCATTGCATGGGTGGCTCGTGAGCGGGGCGGATTGCCACTGGATGGAGGGGCTGGGGTTCACAGAATCAGCGAGACATCAATTCCGTCGCGACGTCGTTTGCTCGCTGGCCTCCAATCGTAAGAATTGCGGACGAAGATCTGCTAGAGCAGCGCAGAGAGTTTCTCCTTCGATGCATCATGGATGTACTCTCCGCTCACTTTGGTTTTGGGTTGGCATTTGGTGTTTCTCGATTTTGTAACAATTGTCTTGTTGAGAAAGGGCTTCTCTGGCTAAATGGAAGCTGCATCGCTGGTGAAAGTAATAAATAGACTGCATTTATTTATCTCAATTTCTCGGGGTACACCTATTCCGCTTCGAATTCCCCACCATCATCGCTCACACCCACCACTCCGCAAACTTGACAGGGGTTACCAGCTGCTATCCAGGAATTACATCAAAAAAAAACTTACCGTCATACCTCTGCACTACAGAGAGCTATCGTCATCACTACTGTTCCTCCTCTTCCTCTTCCTTATCCTCTCCACGAGAACGAAGTTGTCTTTCTATGCACTAGAGGTCCCTTTCAACGACAGAATAAGCCTCCAACATTCTGCCCGTTTACCCCCCCGTCTACCGACAAGCCCTCCCCTCCGGACACGCCCGTATCGTTCGATAACACATCAACGCTCGATCTGCGATTAATTTTTGTGTTAGTGCCATCGGTTCCCAACATTGGTGCCCTCAGCATCCTGCAACCGAAAACAACACTCACGCACATACCCGCTGCACGCGATACTTTTCGTCACTTTCGACACTTAATTAGAACTCCAGTTTCATACTTTCCGCCTAGACAAAACTGCAACTGTCAAGCTGGCCGACATACTAGGAGAACGACCGGTCTTTGCAACAGCTTCGTCAACTTCTCCAATCACGATGACTCCAAGTTTGGAACCTCCAGTTACTCCGGGTGACAGCTCCGCCGACGAGCTGGCCGAATCACCATTACCTTCTCCGTTACCTTCAGCGCCTCCTCCATCTACGCATACCCGAATTCCCTCCTTACGATCGATATCCGATCCTCCGAGTGTTTCAGCATCATCAACACCACTCGGTCTGGTCTCTGCCGCTAGACGGGGACCATCCAGTTCCAACGCCCCTTTAAATGCTGGAATGCGTCCCGACTTTCAAGCAAAACTACAGGCATTCCAGGCGTCGCGGATGGGCGCACCTCCCCCAGGAGCCAATGGTGCAGCGAGTGGGATAGGATCACCAGTAGCTGGCAAACAATTCAACATTGGTGGTCGTCCTGTAGTCCCAAACTGGAATTCGGCGCCCGTTATTGCCGGCCACCCGAAACCGGGAATGCCAAAGCCTTCCCTAGCCCAACGACGAAGGAACTTTCCCGGCGGTCTTCCTGGGAGCGGTGCTCCACCACCAACTCCCGCGGACGATGGCGATTTACCCACACCATCAGATAGTCCAACTCTGGGCGGAATGCGTGGAAAGCGGCCGCATCCGGGAAAGCTTTCCTCATCGAATGGAGGAAGTAGTAACGGCTCGCAAGAATCACTCTTTGACAAATACTCCCGGTTTGTTGATACGAGATCCGGAAGTCTGACCTTTAATGGAAAGGCTGTCCTTCACGGCAAGGGAGTGGATTTCACTACGGGCAGCAGTTTCAGGATGTCACTAGATGAAATACAAACGTTGGAGGAATTAGGAAAGGGAAATTACGGCACAGTCTACAAGGTAATCCACCGAAAGAAGTCTACACTTGCGCAACGCGGAAGTTTCTCTAGGGAGCGATACAATTCCAGCTCTCCGGAGACACCGGGCTCTTCGGGCAATCCGACGCCAGAAGAGCAGGATCGTTCACCGCTTTCGCGAAGTAATACTGCTTCCGAAGAAACCACGATGGCCATGAAAGAAATTCGATTAGAACTTGACGAGAACAAGTTCGCACAAATCATCATGGAACTCGACGTTCTACATCGGTGCAGGTCGCCTTACATCATCGACTTCTTTGGGGCCTTTTTTCAGGAGAGTGCGGTCTACATTTGCATGGAGCATATGGATGGCGGGTCCATCGATAAGTTGTACCATGGAGGTGTTCCAGAGGGCGTTCTCAGGAAGATTGCCTACGCAACGATAGTGGGGTTGAAGACACTCAAAGAAGATCACAACATTATCCATCGAGATGTGAAGCCAACCAATATCTTGGTTAACACGCGCGGAAATGTCAAGTTGTGCGACTTTGGTGTTTCTGGCAACTTGGTGGCAAGTATCGCAAAGACAAACATTGGTTGCCAGAGCTACATGGCACCTGAACGGATCGCTAGTGGCGGTGTACAGGCATCAGTAGGTGGGACTGGTCCTGTCGGTACCTACGGTGTGCAGAGTGACATCTGGAGTTTGGGACTCAGCATACTGGAGTGCGCAATGGGATGTTATCCATATCCTCCCGAGACATACAACAACATCTTCAGTCAACTAAGTGTAAGCTTCCCCCTGTATATGCTCACCACAACTATAAACTGATTAGAAACCTTTAGGCGATCGTTGACGGTGAACCACCGGATCTTCCCGAGGAAGGATTCACTCCCCAAGCTCGAGATTTTGTGCGAGGATGTCTCCACAAGATCCCGAAGTTGCGACCCAGCTATGCCGATCTCCTCCAGCATCCTTGGATCGCGGATCTCGCAAAACCAGGCACTATCTCGGAGGAAGCCGAGGAGGAAGCAGCGGAGAATGGTGCCGATTTCGAGGCACCGCGGATCGTCACTGAAGGAGATGCTGTGGTGAAGGCATGGGTCATTGGTGCGATTGAAAGGAGAACTGCACACATCAAGGAAGGGATCCAAGGCCCCGAAAAACCGGCTTTACATACAGTGCCACTGGACGCGGTCCCTGGGCAGACTTCTTCGATACCTAGTCTCTAGGACGTCACTGAAGCGGTGGGGGAGTTGAAGACTACGTAACCCACGTAGTTTGTATTCTGATTTGCGGCAGTTTATTTTACGATGATATCTCTTATGCTTCTTTTTTCCTTTTTTGAAAATCGACGCATTGTGCTGCTGTTTGATTTATATACGGCATTTTTTTTGCTTTCACATGGGTTTGTTTCTTTGCTGGATTTTACGGTGCATCATTGGATTTGGCTTGTGCTTTTAGGGTGTGCTGAGATTGCTACCTACTCTACTACTGTTATGATACTACTACTGCATACTAGCTTTTCATTAGAGTAGGTTGTGAGATGACAAGGAAGTCTTATGGGAAGTGCTATCGTTTCAGGTAAAACGTTGGGCTGAGTTGGACTTGGTGGTGGCTTGTTCATGCATTTCGCAATCACGTCTTCTCGCAGCACGATGACGTCGATACCCGAAATCTAACTGCCGTTTGCCGTCGCGTTGTCACATGAAACCATGAAACGCAAGCTCACCTCTCCTACTCACCCACATTCACCATCTCCAAATGGCCGACCTACCACCTTCCTATGCCATCTCCCAAGCATCGTGTTCAACGTGCGCACAAACCCTTTCCTTCCCTGAGCCAGACACGAAAAAATCCGACGCAACAGTACCACTACAACAAATCTGTTGCGGCCGCCGGGTCTGTGGCCGGTGTATTGATGTCCTCTTCTCTTCTCCATCCATACACACCCACCCGCTGAAACCCCTGTAGAAAAACCCCCGCTTCGCAACTTACTGCCCCTTCTGCCCCGCCTCCACTCGTATCCTCCCTCCCTCCTACTCCCCTCCACACGAAGAAGCTAGCTCCAGCTCCAGCTCCAATCTGCCGCCTGGATACAAGGTGGACGAGAAGTCTACCACCACCGATGACGTCCTCCACTTCGTAAAACCTACCGATACCCTCGCGGGTCTTTCCCTCCTCTACAACGTCCCCGCGCCCCTGCTACGCTCCTACAACCGCCTCTTCGTCGACGCCCACCTCCTTGCGCGGCAGGCAATTGCGATTCCAACGACGCATTATAGCGGGCCGAGTCATAGTGCGCGGCCGGAGGAGGATGATGAGAAGAAGAGTCTTGTGAAGCGATTTCAGCTGCGTACAAAGTGTGTGGATGTGAAGATGGCGGAGGTGTATTTGGAGGCTGCCGATGGAGGGCTGGAGGAGGCGGTGGAAACGTATCGTGGGGATGAGGGGTGGGTTAAGGAACAGGAGGAGAGGGAGAGGAGGGGGAAGGGGGTGGTTAGTAGGAGGGGGATGAGGTTTCCGTGGTAGTAAACGGTAAACGTGGTTGTACATTACGTAGAGTAGAGCGAGGGCATCGCTATTGGAATGCAGCGCGGCATGTACATTACAAAGTACCCTACATACTGTACCTTATCTTTGCCAAAAACTACATCCTTCCCCGCACTCTTTATACCCCACCACAACGATGTCCGTCCCGCACCGCATCTCAATTCGCTGGGTCCACCTCCCACCTCCCCCCATATTTCCACCCATTAACCCCCCCACAGCCCCCCTCCCCCGCGTCGGAGCCAACCTCTACCCTCGTCCTCACCTCCCCGCAATGCCGCTTCGTCGACCTTCGCCTCACCATCTCCCAGCCGCAAATCCTATACTGGGGCTTCGCGGGCACCTCTTCCTACCCTACCCCTACATCTGGAAAATGGGTGCACACGCTCGACTCGCGTAGCGATCCCCAGCGGAGGACGAGGGAACGCTGGAAATTCTTGAAAATGGGGATGTGCTGGAGAAGGGGGAGATGGTTGATTTTGAAGCGCCGGAGGAGGGGAGGAAGGGGTATGAGGAGGTGTGGAGGGATGAAGTGCTGTCTGAAGGGGAGAGAGTGGCGGTTGTGCTTGAGACTGATGGGGGGTGCGTGGTCAGGGTTGGGGAGTGGTGTCAAGGGATTTTAAAGGTGGGGGGGGGAAGGCGAGGGTAGAGAGGTGGAGGGATGGGAGGAGGGAGTTTGGGGGTGGTGGGGGAGAGGAGAGGGTTTGTGCTGATGAGGTTTGGAAGAGGGAGAGGGAGTTGGAGGTTGGGGAAGAGGTGAGGGTGGGGGAGAGGGTTTGGAGGATTGTCAAGAGGTGTAGTTGGTAGGTGGGACCTACTACTGGTGTACGAGGGAACTTTTGAGGATGCTTGGAGCCGAGCTTGGGATTGGGTGCAGTGAAATGGTTGCTATGCAGACAGTTACTGTGAATTGTGTCCTCTGATGCCGATTTCTTCTCATCTAACTGACGTCTTCATATTTGCGTGGATATTATTGAAGGTCGTCGCTTCGATTCGAAGATCCAAAAAAGCATCTCAAGCACCTTCTCGGGATATCTCGTGCTATGCAACGTCACATTGATCGCCTACGTGCAGTCATCCACGATCACCCAGCAACGTTTAACACTTATGCAATAACTATCACACACATTACTGTAAAGGAATATACTGGTAAACGGATGCCAGTAAAGTGATGGGTAGGTGGTATGCGCGGTATTTCGGCCTGAATTATAGAACTTTCAACCGCTGTAGATACCCGATTAGGGCCAAAAACCTGATTGAGAATATCGAGTGACATACAGTGAGTAGTATCCTAACCTGGAAAAGCACAGACCCCGCAGGGTTCTAAAACATCCTTCTTGTCGATTCCCACTAACGTCATATCAAACGCCAACTCATAGCTAACCGTAATTGCTGCCCCGCCAACCTCACTATCATCAACAAAGAACTTCAAACCTCGTCTCACAATGCTCGACACAATCTATGTAACCCGTCATGGCGTCAGTACCCATTTCATCAACACCAAACACAGCTAACCCCCCGCAATAGTTCCGCAGCAACTGGACTACTGATAACGACTCGACTACAATAGTATCGCCTACCGGAATCGCATCGGATCCTCCGCTCGCCGCATACGGCGTGAAACAAGCCAAGGAGCTCACAGAGCACGCATTAAACCTCGATCCTAAGATCGAACGCATCTACAGCAGTCCGTTCTACCGATGCTTGGAAACCATCAACCCGCTTGCCGAGAAGTTGGATCTGCCGATCTTGTGCGAAAATGGTATCGGGGAATGGTATGGTATCGCAAGGTTCGAGCATCCTCAACCTGCTGCTCCAGAGATCCTCCACCGGTTCTTCCCCCGCATCCAGACTAGCTATAATCCCACCATCATCCCGTCGATCAAAGGAGAGACTTTCACAGAGATCCACAATCGCACGGCATATGCCGTCGCCAAGATCATTACCGATATCGATAGAGAATGGAAGGAGAATGGAACTGGTCCACGTGCAATCCTGCTGGTAGCTCATGCTGCATCTATCATTGCTATCGGCCGAGCTCTAATAGGTATATGCCCTTCAGCCCTTGCTCATTCATATTGCTAACGCTCCAAAGGCGACCATAAAGCCGATATTCGCGCCGGCACATGTTCTTTGTCCACATATCGACGTCGTTCGCTCCCGGAAGCACCTTCCTCACTCCCGCTTTCCTCCACCGAAGACCCGATCCCAGATACCAACTGGTGCAATGGCGGAGTTGTGGGTGGTTGGGACCAGATCACCAATGGTGATTGCTCATTCCTTTCCGGCGGAGAGGAAAAGAACTGGTGGTTTCAGGGCGATGAGTCTTGGGATTTCCCAGTTGTGAAAGAAGGTATGAATGGTACCGAGGGAGGGTTGACCGCGGCTATTGAGGGCGGGATTAAGGAAGGTGCGATTGGTGGTCCCGGGGCTTTACCAGAAGCTGGAAAGGCCGAGGCTACGGTGGAGGAGAAGAAACAGGAGAAGGAGAGGTGTAATATTTAGTACTTGGAGGATAAAGAGTGTATTGGGATCTCGAAGCGATGGATTGGGGCATTGGCATTCGTTTTATTAACCAGGCTTGGTACGGTATCATGATAGGTAGACGTTTGGGGTTATTTGGGGCTCTGTAGAACTGCTGATAGAGCGGCTATTTTTTGAACGGTTTGATTGTTAGATGTCAGTCTGTTTGGCGGAGATGCCTTTATGACGGGACTTTTTCTCTTCTAGACGTTCGATGATAAATGTTATGTGTTCCCGGTAGTTCTAAATCTTCCCCCACAATTGCTGTCACCTGACACTACTTGACACACATGGCGCTTAATTACAAACGCCACCAACTGTAGGCGCTACAATAAGCGCTTCGCGTCTCTCAAGAATGGATCCGTCCGACGAACAACCAACCATGCCTGTCAACGCCCCTCGCATTTCTCGGCGTCGTCAAGCTGCAGTACCTCTACCACCTTCATCAGACTCCGATTCTCTCGCTGACCAAGAAACAATCTCGCAACCGGACTCGGAACCAGACCTCCTGGAACAGCAGCAGCACCAGCGACAGCAACAAGTGCAGCACTTCCGTCGGGCCGCTCGTCGCACCGGCGTTCCTACAACCTCCGACCTCGAAGAAGACGAAGAAATCGATGAAGAAGGAGAAGAAGACAGCGGAGAGGAAGAGGAAGGCGTCGAAGACGCGTCCTTCTCCACCGACGCAAACAACAAGCCCCCTTCCCCCACTCTCATGGGCTTAAAGGAAATCGGCAACCTTGCATCGTGGACCGTTTCCACCGCCAAGCCTGGTAACGGCATCGAGCAGCTGCGCGACGAGGACACCTCGTTGTTCTGGCAGTCGGACGGCCCACAGCCACATCACATCAATATCCACTTCGCAAAACGCGTCAAGGTCAAGCGTATCAGGATGTATCTGGATTTTGAGAACGATGAGTCGTACACGCCGACAAAGATGAGTGTGCTTAGTGGCACTGGACATCAGGATTTGGTCGAGGTTACGAAGTTGGATCTGGAACGTCCCACGGGATGGGTCGAGGTTAAGCTTGATGATGTTCATGAGGATGGGGAATTGAGGACTTTCTTGATCCAGATTGCGATCCATGCGAATCATCAGAATGGAAAGGATACCCATGTGAGGGGCTTGCAGATCTACGCGGCTGAACCGTATGTTTATTTTTTTCGTCCCTGCTGGTTGTATTTTTTGGGGTACGGCTGTGTGCTAACTGGGTTATAGGGCGGCATTCGACGTCGGTGGGATCCTGTTCAGCAATAGCAACATGCTTTCGGAGCTGGAGCTGCGTTAATTGGCGAGATGTGGCAGAGGCCTCTACGAAGTTCGCGTTTGCTACGGTTGTTACTGAAGAAGGAAGGGGCAGGCATGCATACATTGGGGTTTCTGGCGTTCTACGGGTTGCTGAGGGTTGTTTTTTCGGATACTATCAGCGGTATCATTTCTTACTAGTCGTCAGCATGAAACCGCGATCAATTGAAGTCCTCAGAGTTATCGACCGAGAGCGCAATGCAAGGGGGCAAATGTTTGGTTTTTCGCTTGTGACGCCCCCGCCGCCAAGACACGACCCCGCCAAATGACCCCGCCAAATGACCCCGCCAAAAGCTCTTCCATCAATCCAGCGATCCCCTCCTCCTCCTCATCCTTCAATTAAGGCTTCCCAAGGGCAGAAATTCAACTCAATTACACACATATATATGCACAATGGCAACCGTTTTCAACATTGTTGTTTTTGAGGGTTCGACCATTGTTCCCTTCCGGCTCTGAGACGGCTACTGATGTAACTATAGGTGACCACTGCGGTCCTGAAGTCACTGCTGAAGCAGTCAAGGTCAACCCACCTTGTTATCCCTCCTTCCAATTCCTCTCTAACATACAATAGATCCTCAATGTCATCGCCACCTCCAACTCCTCCATCAAATTCAACTTTGATCACCAGCTCCTCGGCGGCGTACCTCCCCCACTCCCTTCTCTTTACCCTTACCCATCTAACAATCTCAGTGCTCCATCGACGCCCATGGCACAGCAATAACTGATTCCGCCCTTACTGCCGCACAAAACGCCGACGCGGTCCTCCTAGGCGCCGTCGGAGGCCCCAAATGGGGTACTGGCGCAGTACGGCCCGAACAGGGGCTCCTCCGCCTCCGCAAAGAAATGGGAACATTCGGTAACCTGCGGCCGTGCAGCTTCGCCTCTGAATCACTAGTGCAGTACTCGCCGCTCAAGGAGTCGGTGTGTAAAGGCGTGGACTTCAACATCATCCGTGAGTTGACAGGCGGGATCTACTTCGGCGACCGGATTGAGGACGACGGGATAAAGGGGTACGCATTGGATACCGAGCTGTACTCCAGAGCGGAGATTGTGCGCATCGTTCGGTTGGCGGGTCACTTGGCCATGGCCTCCTCCCCGCCGCTGCTAGTGACAAGTCTCGACAAGGCGAACGTCCTCGCCACATCCCGGCTGTGGCGGAAAACCGTCGATGAGGTCATGAAGGCTGAGTTCCCGGAGATCAAATACCAGCACCAACTCATCGACTCGGCTGCAATGTTGATGGTCAAGAACCCGCGCGCGCTTAACGGAATTGTAGTCACCAGCAACTTGTTCGGCGACATCATCTCTGACGAGGCATCCGTGATCCCTGGGTCACTCGGGCTTCTCCCCTCCGCATCACTCTCAGGTATTCCGGACGGGAAGACAAAGGTGAATGGTATCTATGAGCCAATCCATGGGTCCGCCCCGGATATCGCTGGAAAGGGAATCGTTAATCCCATTGCGATGATCCTGTCAGTTGCAATGATGCTGCGGTACTCGTTTAATCTTCCCAAGGAGGCACAGAAGGTTGAGGATGCGGTTAGGGGTGTTTTGGACGCCGGGTTGAGGACAGCGGACCTCGGCGGAAAGACTTCGACAAAGGAGATGGGAGATGCTTGTGCGAAAGCTTTGGAGGAGATTTTGAAGGCGTAGATAGAGAGGGTCAAAGTGAGGTCGGGAGTTTGCAAATTAGAAGGAAAAAGTGAACTTTTGGGATATTGATATACCGTTCGGGACAATGTTATCATTTATACCGGGTGCTAGAGCATGCACTTGAGACCAACTTCACTCGTATGGCACGGTGCTACAATTCACCCCCCTCCAAAACCACTTTGGTGTGGTCTTAAGTAAAAAATCTTAAGTAAAGACCATTCATTATATAGAGGTAGTAGAGCAACAGCATGGACCAAATCTAACCAGTAACCAGAGCCCAGCCCAACTCCTACCGACCACAACTACACAAAACGGGTGTCAACAAGTGCACAGGGATATTTATACGCAATCATTCACAACATTAGCCGTTAAGCATAGTGGTATCTTGCAGCCAAACCCCAACACACCCTAAAAGAAACACACAGCGCATTCAAACCATTCCTATTCCATCCCCACCCATCCATCCCCTGCTATGTACCCAAACCCCAGTCCGAAAAAAAAGGAAAGAAAAAGAGAATCTCCCTATTGAGTGGCAAGAAGCGGCGTTCTGCTGGTAAGAAAGAAAACAAGGAACAAAACCAAGGGCTTAATCCCAATACCCAATATCATCTACACTTACCCATTTTCCTATACATACATACCCATTACCACCTCCTCTGTTGTTGCACCGATTGGGGCTGTTGCTGCACAGAAGCTTCTTCCTCCTCTTCCTCAGCCTCGACCCTAACGAGTACCTCTTCCAAAAACCCTTCCAAAAACCCACTAACCTCACGTCCCATTCCTACCGGTGCAGCCTTATCCCACTCTTCAATCTCTTTAAACACCCCTGCAGCCTTGTACACCAACCGTTTGAGTTTCTCGTGTGCATGCTGTTGCTTTTCCTGGCCTTTGAGACTCTTCCTCATCGACTGCTGGAGATGATAGGTACGTCTCTGTAACGCAGCCTCAAGAGCAGGGAGAATAACCCCACCGAGGGCAGTAACCTCTGTAGGATGATCCTGGTTTCTCTGAAGATGACTCTGGTGATCTAGCGGTGGTGCAATGGGCTGTCGGTGTTCGACTGGTGTAGGAGGCAAAGAATGCACTGATGGCGAAGTTCTAAGCTGTGAGTGTGAGGGGGGAAGTGGTGGGGGTAGTTGACCACTACCGCTAGGCGTCCGACGTGGCTGGTGACCAAATCCTGGAGGCGGCTGTATAGTCCTGATTACTTGCTGCTCTAGCCTGGCTTTGTTCTGGAGCTCTATCTGCCGGCGCATCTGTTCCTGCGCGACATCGTGGGATGTCTGTCTTCCGAGCTGGGGTTGGGGAAATGCAGTCAACCCTCCTTGATCCGCAAGAATTTCGGGTCCCGCCGAGATGCCCCTCGTCCCTGTTGGCGTTCGATCATTGTCAGACATTTGTGGTTGCCCGAGCCTCATCCAACTAACATCCTTTGCTAACTCTGCCTGCAAGTTCCTATCGCTCTGTGAACTGGTACTGGGCTGTCGACTGTGATGCTGCGGTGCCCTGTCATCTCGATACTGCGGTGGTATTTGATGTACGGCCTGCAGTGCCGGTGGCAGAGACTGATAAGCTTCAAGCCTTTTCAAGCCTCTTACAGTCTCTGAAGCCGTTCCGTATCCTGAATCTTTAGTCCCATGCGGGGGTACTGGTGGTGATTGTGGTTGTTTGTTATTCTCTTGTGCTCTGAGCGGTGGTGGTGGTGGAAGGCTAGGTTGTAGCCTTTCTTCGCTTCGACGATCCAATTTTGGTACGCCATGATCCACAAAATCATTACTGTCGACTGCCTGAGCGATATATCTCATGTTGGCTTGAGCTTCACTTAAGCTCTTCAAACCGGATGTAGTGCCCCGCCCACCACCAACAGGTCGTATCGTTCCAAAGTCCCATAAATCATTATCATCCTCCTCATCTTCCGTCGATCTGTTGTCCTTGCTATCCATAGTCCCCTCGTCGGAGTCTTCGTCACCTCCCTTCTTGTTGCCATTCTCCATTACCCACCTTTCATGCCGTTCGATCAGCTCGGTCAAATAGGTTGTCCGCTTGGCGCGCTTTACGAAGGGATGCTTCAGTAAGTCCCTTGCTGACGGACGGTCTCTTGGATCCCGTTGCAAACAGAGGCTCACAAACTCCTTAAACCTATCGGAAAAGTTTCCTTCCAATATTGGTGGCGGATTCTTCGGAATGAGAAAAAGAACCTTCATCGGATGAATGTCTGAGTACGGTGGTTCTCCCATAGCAAGTTCTATGGCAGTGATACCGAGAGACCATATATCTGCCTTCTGATCATAACCCGATTGCTTGATGACTTCCGGTGCCATCCAGAACGGTGTTCCAACAAAAGTATTCTTTTTCGTCATGGTTGCCGTTAGCTGTCCAGACACTCCAAAATCCGCAAGCTTGACCTGTCCATTCGATGCTAGTAGTACATTTGCCGCTACGAGATCATTAGCTTCGCACAACAATGGGAAGGGCACAAACATACCCTTGATATCTCTATGCAGTTTGTTGTCACTATGTAGATACTCTAGTCCCATGAGCAATTCTCTGATGATAATGGTGATATACTCTTCGGGAATCAACCCCGGCTTCATGAGATCACCGCAGCTTCCTCCTGAACAGTACTCCATAATGATCCACAAGTCCGAGCCCTTGAGGTATGATCCATGGTATTTAGTGACATATGGAGAGTGGAGCTCGGAAAGAATGTTGATCTCTTGAATGATGTCGTCAACCTCGTCCTCGGCATTCTCGACGTCGATGACTTTAATGGCTACCGACTGGCCGTTGCGCTTGTCTACACCTTTGTAGACTTTACCGAAACTACCCCCACCTATAAATGGCATTAGCATAGCCTAATAACACAACTCCGTTCTATCCCGGGGGTTTCTTCAGCAACATGAAAGTGTTACCCACCAATCTGTCCCTGCTTCGTGTACAGCGACTCGGGATCTACAAGTTCATTTGTTACCCCGCCAGCACTGCCTCCACCCGCCGCGGGTTCGTTATAACTCGAGTACCGAGCAGATTCCATGCTTAGATTCCGTCAATTTAATAGGATTGTAGTCTGGTGTTCCGGCAGGGCTTGGGGTCGTTCGTCGTTAATGTCGTAAGCTCGTTAAGTCAGGCGTTGGTCTCCTTTGCAGCCAACAAAGCTATCCGATAAGGCGGTCTCAGAATAGAATTGAAGGAATCGGGAAAGTCGAGATGCTCCAGGCTGGCGACTACAGTAATGACGCCGCAGAAGTGAAGTTTGGGCTAATGCGGTGAAGAAGAGGGGGGGTGCAGCTGGCGGCTCGACGCCCCCAAAACGCAGGGGTAGGAACAACCCCAAAAGGAAGTGCTACTTGTGGGTAGCTTAAGAAGAAAAGAGGGATTTGACGCTCTCGGTATTGTCGGTGTTGGTGCCGCGGGGAGGATGTTTGGGTGTTTGGGTGTTTGGTGTTGTGGATCACAGCGGTTAACGTGGGGGCGGGTGAGGGTCAGGGATTCTCCACAGAACTGTGATTTGTTCTCACTGCCTCGCAAGTCGAGAAAAAGATGACGGATAGATGCATCCACAAAACGACATCATCTTGAGAGAATTTGTATTTGCCTATGCAGTGCACGCACGCACGCACGCAGGAAGGTGTCGGTACTAGGTAGTTGTGTTCAATTCGTAGAAGACAACCCTTTCCACCTCTCAACCACAACCAATACCCACAATCGCAATACAGCAAATCAGACGATAGATAAATCTAGCTAGGTACAGCTTCATCCGTGTCCCACCATCAAAAGAAGGGGAAAATGCAATAGTATTCGTAACGCCCAAAGAGTTGAAATAATCATGTCGCTGTGTCCCAACCAACAGCCTAGAAAAACAGAGTATATGAATGCGATAATCATTACACATCTCCTCAGTCATCCATCGTTTCCACCATGACGGTTCCCATCTTCAACCCGGCCTCTTCTACAGTCTGGTCCAGCACATCAATCAGCCTCTTGCCCAAGCTGACGAGATCAAATTCGCGGTTTGCTTTGCCTCCATCATCCTTCTGGGCGTCCTTCTCCGGTAACAGATCAGCCTTCACATACTCAAAAAGACGTTCGACACGATCTTTCAAAAGAAACTTCCGGACCACTCTACTTCCATCATGCAACTTAAACTGTATTCTCGTGACCTCTGGTCCCGGCGGTGGCTCTTGGTGATGGTTATCGCCGGCAATTTTCTGGAATGGCGACTTCTCCACCTCCTTGCCTTTAGGTTCCGGTACCGTCTCCTCAAATTCCATCAAATCTTCATTTCTAGTGAACTCATCTGGGTCCTGCGCTTGGGGTGTGCCGTCGCCACCACCGCCGAGAGAGTGCTGCAGAGCAAGCTGCAGCATCTCTTCTTCAGTCATACGACCGACGTCGATCTTAGGCTTAGTTTTCCGTTGCACGGGATTTTTCGCGTCCAAACTGAGCGAGTATCGTTCCAGGAACTCGTGGAGGGCGTGCACAAATTCGATTGGTGACTCGGGCATCTCCTTCCACACTTTGACTTGTTCACCTGTCCTTGGATCGATAATAGCAATGTGCGGGAACAGGTCACCGTCTGTACCACTGGCAACGGCATGAGGCATGTATAACCTGACGTAATCCCGTCCGTCCCTCCCATTGCGATTCATCTGCAAAAAGACGAAGTTTTCCCGAATAGTTTGTTGGACCTCAGCCGCCCTCCAGATATCACGGTTGAGGACCTGCGAAGCGAAGACTGATTCGTCCTGAATGTTGACGAGCATCCACTTTTCCGACTCCTTTGCTTCATCGCGGGCGTGATCGAATGGTAAGTGAGAAATAATCTCAACCGGGGGTCGAAACAAATCAGCTAGCTTGGTAGCATGTGCTGTTCTAGCTGATGCTCCGCCGGTGGCCTCGGCTAGACGCCGGCCGCGTTCTTCCATGGACATTGAAGCTGGTAGTTCGCCCCAAACGTTAGTGCGCTGGTTGAAGATTCCGGCCCGCATTCTAGGGTCTGCCCGAGCTTATCATTAACCACAATGTCTCTTGGAACCGGTACACGGGAATAACACCAACCTACTCGGCCAGCTCTCACTGGTTGGTATGCAAAATCATCGTCATCATCTGACCCAAGCAGAGTTTCCCGGGTCTTTGCAATAGGAGCCCTCACACCATTCTCCATAATAGCTTCTCCTCCGCCTATACCGTATAATTCTTCTTGTAGTCGGCGAGCCATAGCCTCATCATCCTCATAAGACATAGCACCACTCTGTGCTGGGAGCGTAGAATGCTGCTCGCTGGCTTGGATTGCTTGTCTCACATCGTCGTCCTCCATGTCGTCATCGTCGTTGATATAGATAGGTTCGTTGTTCGCGTCTCTAGGTTGTCGGGCTGGGAGGGGAGGTGCATCAGGGGCGGCAGCTTCTATATCCGCTCCGTCTGTTTCGAAGAATAGCTGTATAGCTTGCTCGACATCGTGGTCGGAAACCTTGAGATACGACTCGGCCTTCTGGGCCGTGCAACTGGTAATGCTCATGAACTGGTTCACCCGGTCATCCATGATGTCGAAGGATCGTTCGGATAGGGGGCGTAAGGTCTATCGCAAAAAGGTGATTTAAGCCTGCGTTGCAAACGGGGTGGTGAGCGGCGATGATGGGTCGATGGGTCGATGGGTTTTGATGGGGTTGATAAGGTCGATGGGAGTAGATCTGGGACTTACGTGGGGCTAGTGGACTAGAGGAGGGGCAAATGATGGTGGCCAGGGTGACATGCCCTTGCCGCTAACGTGGGGCAGCAATAGCCAAGCCGTAAGCACCGGCGATTTCAAAGGTAAGGGACACAGGGACACACGCAGGGAAACAAGATGGAGCTTGTACGCAGATAATCAAACAATAGATAGACACTTTACTTAGGTGATGGGAGGTGGTGGGTGTGTGCAGAGTGAGTAGGTGGGGTGTGCAATGCAATTTGAAGGCATCCCAACGACCTGGGCCAAGCCAACCGCCGCGAAGATTTAGCTTTAACAATGAATAAACGTAGAAAGAGGGCCTCGGAAGTGCGAGAACCATATCTATACACATCCTTAAACCCCACCGTGCCAGTCAATAATAAGTACTAAACACCAAGTCACTCCTTCCCATTGTCGCTCAATAATAGATGGACTTTCGTATAGGTATCTACCCTGTAAGCATATATAGAGCCATCCGAGATTATGCTTTGATCATGAGAATCTGGTCATGAGTGGTTAGCGACCGTCTGATAGTGATGAGGCATGTTGGAGCCATCTACCTCATTCAGCGACGCAGCATCCATTGTTGCACTCTTCTTCGCTGCGATAAACCTCGCACGTATGGCATGTCTACCTCTCATAACGCCGGCTACGGGAGTAACACTCCTAGTTGGTGCTGTAGAAGTGGTCTCTGATTCCGAGTCGGAAGAGCTATCAGAGTCCGATGAGACCTTTTTCTTCCCTTTCTTTTTCTGAGCTCTCTTCTCCCTTCTTTCTGCCTTTTCCTTCCGTCTGGCATTTTTCATTTCCCTCTTAATCTTCCTCTCATCCTTTCTTCGCTTTCGTGCCTGGGATTCTGTTTCGTCTCCAGAAACTGTGGCGGGCATACATGTCGATTTGGATTTGCTTCGTTTCGGTTCCCGATCCGTCGACGGTGTTCCAGTGTCACCGTCAGAGACCTCGCTCCTGGACTTCTTCTTCTCCTTGGGCTTCGACTTCTTTGACGATTGCTTCTTGTCCTTTGCATCCTCGTCCGCGTCCGCGTCTCTCTTCCTCTTCCTCTTCTGCTTCCCACCATCTTTTCCCTCATTGATCGCCTTGACCTTGACCTCTTCCTCCTCAACACCATTACTCTCCTTCTTTAATGCCGTTGCCTTTGCCTCCTCTTTATCCCTTAACATCCTCTCCCTCAACTTTGTAAGGTCGTCCGCAACCCACACCTCACCCCGCACAAACTTCAAGCCCCATTTACCCGTAATCCATTCACTTTTCCGACGATCCTCCTCTTTCTTAACCTGTTCCACCAGCTCCTCATTCCCGTTTAATCGTCCTAGTAAACCTTGTAGCCCTAGTAGTCCCGTGCACTCATCGTTTTGCGCGCCATTCTTTGCGCCAATACCAAGGTTGTCATCTTTTAATAGGATCTTAACACCGTTCGACGATGCATCCGTGATATGGCCCGACGAGTGATATGAGGAGGTATTATCGCCGAGACTCTGACCGGGCGTCCAGCCGAGATTTGTGAGGTATTGATGACCGAATCGTGAAGTGTTGTTGGTCCAGTGAGTGTTACGCGGATCTCTGGAGATTTTCGTGTTTCTGAGCGCTTGTTAGCAGAGGGGAGATCGAGAAACTGGAGAAAGAGGGGATGACTCTTTTGGGCCACTGAGACCCATGGCTACGGGTGCGCTTGTGATAGTGGAAGTAGGGTGGTGGTGGGAGGCGGGATTATCCGACGACTGTTGCTGTTGGAGAACTTTTTTCTGACAGGGTTGGCGAATTGAGAATGGTTTAGGGTTCAACACGAATCCTCGACACCCCAACTGCGATAGCTCTTACTGTTCCCTAGTGTCATTATAATACTCTAGCATTTCTTGGGTATAATTTATAATACAAGTGTGGAAAGGATATCTGTTTAATCTTCATCCAAATCCATTTCTGCCTTCTGCCTTTTTCTGAATAAAATTCTAGCCATTGCTTCAGTCCTTTCCTCACGCAGAGTGATGTAGACCTGCCCATAGTTGTTAGTCTGCGTTATTTTTCGGATGGAGCTGTCTTAGCTTACCCAGAACCACCAAATAACTTCCATAAATACCCACGAAAATACCACACTGTTTACCAGCGGGTGGTTGTATGTAGCGTTCACATTTCCCTTCCCAGGCTTCATGAAGTAGGTGTACATCGAAATGATTGTGAAAAAGAGTGTCCGCACAGGAGCTAAGGGACCAGCTTTAGCATTAGTCTTACTCCATTGTTATCTCCTCAAGGTATATAAGATAGTGTATCCTACCCTGTGCGCCCCAATAATCCCTCGCAACTTCTTCTGATGTCGAGACGGCGACATAGTCGGAGATACCGGAGAGTATAAAGACGAGGCCGGCAAGGGCACAGGCAAGGGGGTTTTCGTAGAAGGAAGACTTGGGTTGTTGCTGTCACGCGATGGTAGTGTTAACAATTGCACTGAATGGATCCATACAACTCCAAGCATACCAGGCCGAGGGCTTCCCCGAGAATCATAATGGTTGAATCATTTGCAAGCTTGTGGGGTGCTGCAATCAGGATGTAGCCGAGAAAAAGATGCGCCGCCGCAATGACACGTATAAGATTGTAAGCTCCAATCCAACCCATTGCCGTGGTGTCGAGGGTGGAATAGGATGGGACCGGACGTGGAACATGAAACGGAGCAGTCGGCACCGAAGTAGTATTTAATGGGAGTTACCCGCTCTGGAAGATGTCACGTTTCCAATTGGTACCCCCCACTTCGGATTCTCATTCGGCCAGTTATATTTTGTACATATCCTTTTTGCCTTTATTTCTCTCATTTATCTAGCATTGGCCGTACACTAGGCATACCATTTAACGAATACTACCATCGATTTTAGCGAGGATTTCGGCTTCAATTACATTACATTCAGTTCAACGAAAACCTATTCACATGTCCACACCGAACGAACGCAAGAACCAGCTCGTATGGGAACAGCTGGATATGGGGGCGTACAAGCAGGCTCTTCAGCTATGTAATCGCCGCATCAAAAAGGGCGAGAAGTCGGAGATGCTCCTTGTATGTTCTGTGTTCTGTGTTCCACTCGGTTGAGAATACGAACTACAACTCACATAAGCACCAACTCAGACGCTGAAAGCTTTCGTACTTACGCACATTGCTACCCCTGCGACCGCCGACGAAGCGATACAGATTGCGCGCTCTCTCTCTGACAGAACACCCCCGACTCAGTCCGTCGACGTCCTACGCTTACTCAGTCGGGTGTGGTCAAATCTAGGTCCTTCGCAGACGGACGAAGTGACGAAGCTTTGGGAACGTGCCGTCAAGTCGCAACCTCAGAATGAAGATCTCGCTCGGGAGTGGTTTTGGGGAACGGTTAGGACACTGGATTGGCGAGGAGTTCAGAAGGCAGCAATGAACCTTCAGAAGTCCTACACCAAGCGCCGGGAATACTGGTTTTGGGCTGTTGTCTCAAGCTTGCTGTTGCACGTATGCTGCGGCTGCTCTTGGCTCATATTTTGGATGTTAACTGGCACTTCAGAACTCGCTCCCGGCCGACTCCCCTGAACGCAAGCTGTTCGGCACGCTCGCATACCGCATGATCGACAAAGCACGCAACGACACCCCCGCAGATACTACGATTATACCAGCAAGAGCGATTCAGACAAGCCAGGAAGTCAGTTTGTTGTTGGAGCTCCTGTCATATGTCGCTCCCGGTGATGCCAATAAAGAAGCCTTGGACGTCCTAAACTCGGAGAATCTCGGTGTTGACTCGACTATTGGCGGCGGAGATTGGTGGGGACTTGCAAGGAAAAGGCTGGATCTGCTTGAGAGCACCGAAGATTGGAGATCGCTGTTTGAAACTTGCAAGACCTTGCTGCCGAAACCCCAAAAAGCAGCCGAGACCAATGGCAATGGGGAGGCAAGTAAAGATGAGGAGAAGAGTGATGAGAAGCCTGAGGGTGTACAGGGTCGTGGCGATGACTGGCGTGTTTGGGATGGGTTCGTTCTAGCTGCGGGGAAGCTTTACGATGATGGCGATAAACCTGTCGCGAAGGAGTCTTTGGAGAAGATCCTGGAGCATCGGAAAGCTCTCCCTGCCGGTTCCTCGAGACATGGCGATCTGGCATTGGTGAAGTTCTCCAGCCTCTTTCACGACAAGAACGACGGGCCGGAAGGAACACCCACTTTGTTGGAAGCGGTAGAAGAGTACTTCGTCAATACTGGAAACAAAAGCTGCTGTTTCGAGGACATCCAGGTATATCTAGAGATGCTAGAGGATTCCGAGAAGAAGGATTTCTTGAAGTATGTGGAAGGTAAGGTGGAGAGGCTACCAGAAGAGAACGAGGTGAGTTGCTACGACTGGTATTTCATAGAAATACGACTGACATTGCCGCAGAAACAAAAGATTGACAAAGTAGCCTCCACCATCAACTACCAGAAATTTGTCTACCTCCTCACCATCTCCCTTTTATCAGAGGCCGCTACTACAACCACCAAAACCATCACCAGCTTTATTACCAATACCCTTAAAATCTATGTCTTTGCCCTCTCTCTCGGCAGCTCCCTTCTAGTCACTGATAACCAGTACGGTGACGACGCAGCCCTCCTCTCGGTGATGGGACTTGTCCGACTCTACACTCTTACGCCTTCAGACCAGGCGCCCCTTTACCAATCTATCCAGATCCTGAAATCACTCCTTCAAAAGTCCAAGCACAACTACCAAGCGCTTCTCCTACTAGTCAGGGTTTACCTTCTTATCGGCGCTATTGGATCTGCTCTTGATATCTACCCTCGTCTCAACATCAAGCAGATTCAGAACGATACACTCTCACATTTCATGTTAACCCGTATCTCTACGCTTTTCCCTAACGATGCTCGTACAGCTGCCTTCCTTAATGACGCCGGAGGAATCTACGAGTCATCACGCGCCCAAACGCCCAACATGCTGCAACTCGCATTTGAGCGTGGAGGGTATTCGCAAATGATGGGATTCTTGGAGTTCTCAGAACGTGTTGCTGGCAGTGTTTGTAGGTCTATGTATGAAGTTGAGCTCCGACGACTAGCACGGTTATCACCCGGTTACCCCGACTCCGGTACAGTTACAGAAGTTGGTCACAAGAGTACTGTTTGGGATAACCGCGATTTCTCTGTGGTAGTAGACTGTGAACTTTCTTCCGTAGCCTCCTTCGAGAAGTCGTTCCGCCCCGGACCAACGCCAGCCGAAAACTGGGTTCGCGCTTTTGTGGCAGCAGAGGAAGTTATCCAGTTCTTGACCGCCTACGCTGCCGCTGGGAAGGAAGCAAATGGCACCGCTGCTGGAAGTGGAGAAAAACCGAAACCTGAGGACAATCTGGCAGGAAGACTGGCGGTGGCCCTGGAAGCGGGAGAAAGAGCAGGAGAGTTTACTAATGCAGAGAAATCATACCTTCTCCTTGTCGGCGCAATGGCAGAGCTTGCTGCTGCAGCTACTAAAAAGGACAGCGAGGCGGTATCAAAAGCATTGGAAGGGATCACGGCCGACCTCTTCCCCAAAATCCTCAATTCTACCACCACGGAAACTCCGGCTTGGGGTCTCTTGCACACACTGTGGATGGGTAAAGACGCTGCCATCGTTTCTGAAGGGCTAGTTGTATTTTTGAACGCCGTTAAAGGGCTCAAACCAAACATTCCCAAGGCCGCTATTACGGCATTAGGAGAAGCGGCAAAGAAGCGGAAGAGTGAGGTTGTTACGATCGCGCAAGAGGCGCAGAAGAACCTAGAGGATGAGGATAGGGTCCAGGCGCTTGTTGATGCAGTGTTGGCGCAGGAGGGGGTAGGGGGCATACTCAGGAAGGAGGAGGGGGTTTTCGGGGGTGTGGAGTTGGTGGCGGAGAGTGTTAAGCGGGTGATTGGAGGTGTTGTAAAGTGTTTTGAAAGCGTGTAAGGTCGGTGCAGAATCAGGACAAAAAATTTGTTGTAAGCAGGGATTTTCTTCGTGGGAAAACGGATGGTGGATGGTTGGATAAAAATTGGTGTTTGGTGTCGAATTCATTTCCTTTTCTTGGACCTTTTGGTAATGGAGACGAGGAGTTCAGCGACGGTGGTTCAGCAACGAACGTATGAATCCGAAATATCCAGGTACCTCTCTGAATAATTGATGCTTAACCTAGAGTAATGAATTGCGAGTGGGACAATTTCATGGATGGATGTATCAAAAACAGTCGGTCAGATTCAGAACGGGGATCGGAGTGAGAGTGACAGCACATGATCTAGACTCCCAATGTTAGCGAGCAACCACGATTAGCCTCGAGCAGGTGTCCCGAATTTGCTTTTCCTATAGGCTCGGTTAAATAACCGCTGAAACAACAAGTTGTGGAGCTCCGCAACTTATTGCAATAGCATTTGATTGGGACTATTTCTCCTGCTTTATTGGTTTCAATTACCCCCACGGTATGAATCAATATTCATGCGGAGACGGGGAGGATGGATGGGAAGAAGGTATACACCGAGCGTAGTTAAGGTGCTTTAATTTGCTTCCTCTTTGGGCGTGTGGAGCTGAAGTAATTACTGTGGCCCATGACAAAGTCTCGAGCCCTTGCTATATAGACATGACGAAAGGCCCATACAAATCCCACGAACCCTGGTATCATTGTGTAGAATGTGTAGAATATCTCCTCTTAAACTCGGCGCCACCACCCTATTCCCCACGAAGGCCATCAAGGCACGACTTAGTCACAAAAATGTATTGAGAAGTAGAACCTGCCATTACTTTCTCAACCAACCGCACCCAAATCAAGCCCCTGGCTTCTGGCATTCACTCGCCACTAGTATTCCAATCATCTTGACTCAGATCAACGTCACCTTAGTTCCCTCTTCAATAAATACACCTCCGTACACAAGTCCTTCGTTGATGCCGGACGGCTGGAATCCCTGGTGCACCACATCCTTGGTTTCTCCGGTGGGTTGTTTGAGTATTCCAATGTGGTCTGAGCACATCCACAATGTCAGTATTTAACCCATTGGTGTTTAGGGTAAGATAAACACCCACATTGGCCCTTTCCTGTGGAGTCATTCTCACCCGGTCCCAACCTCACAACTCGCTTCAACGCAGCAGATCCAGCTGAGTAGTATGCACTAAGAGCACTAGATTACGATTATTGTCAGCACACACACATCACATCATATGTTGCGCGAGGGGGTGAGGTGTCGTACTTGTTATCGAAATCTACCTGGATCGCAAAGTTGTGCCACAGACTCTCCTTGAACTCGACCTGGAACAACAACTTTTCCTTGGCCCCCTTTGCACCTGAGGATGTCAGTCTCAGCGCTTTCGGGTTTTGTCTATCGCCGGTAGCCGCTCCATAGCTCAGTGTCCAGATGTGCGAAGAAAAGTCGGCCGTTTCGATGAAAACCAGCTATCACCAACCATTAGCTATGATGATGCGCTGAGGCAATATACACAACCTACTTGGTAGTAATGTGATTCGTTCAAGGGATGTTTTGCATCCTTCTGAATGGAGAAGTGGAGAGTCCTGACGCCTTGAACGGTAATATCACTTCCGTTATTGATATTCGGCATGAGCTCAGACCGTCGGAAGCCATTCTGCCGGGATGATGGGCCGCCCGGGACAAAGATGGACTTGTCGTTGATACTCAATTCCCATGGTTTGGTGTTGGGCTTGATATCAAACTGCTATCTGTTAGCCACACCCCTTATCATCATGTCTACTCTGCCCTCAACATACCAACGTAGGAGTAACTTTGGGGAAGCTGATGATATCGGACCAGCTTTGATCTGTATCTTCAATCAGAACAATCCAACCCGGGGACACGAAAGCACTTACTCTGCCCTTTGTTGAAATTAACATTAAACGGCGATGTAGTGCTTTTATCCAGGTCCTGTGGTTCGGTACAGTGGGGAAGACGTCCATCCCAAATAACCTGTTTCCCTGCCGCCGCCACAGTGGAGATAAGGAAAGCCGCAACTATCGAAATTGCCGGAAACATGATGAAAGAATGAATGAGTGAATGGGTGAGTGAATGAATGAATGAATGAATGATTACTCTTTGAAGCTGCAGCTCGTGATACCGATGGCGATCACTGGGTTTTTATATAGCCCCTTGTTTCCTACAGCGTCTAGGTAGGCCCTTCGATCTCGTGTCAGCCAATTTGGGGGTGTGTTTAGAGTACTATACATACTACTCTACAGCTCGGCCTCAATAGTATTAATAAAAGTGCCGGCTACTTGGACGAGGAGTTTCTAACGATATGTATCAAGTGCGATACTGTGAATTACCCTAACCCCAGCAACTTTGTCGCCTGTCGCATATAATCTCACTCGTTATTTAACATCTTAGGCAAACTTTTCAAACCGTCACAGCTGCACCACCTCCATCTCAAATGAAAACCGGATAGTCAAGAATTACTCTACCCATGCTTTCCTTTTTCCCTTATCTCCTTAAGTAATTTTTCTTTGATTGTGAGTGTCGAGTAAAGGTCGGCGGGGCCGGGTTGTTTGAGTACAAAACCCCTGCGGTGCTACCTCGCCCAAGTAGCCGATATGTCTCCTGGGCTGCTCTTAATCGTGAGCTAGGTATAACAATCTCGTTTGAGGTTTCACACGACCCTGTTCAACTACTGTAGTGCGCAGGGCACGTGTGAACTCGGAACGCATAAACCAAGCCTGGGAGATCTAGAATGGAGTGCCACCCAACGCCATCGGCGGTCCAGAATACCGGGTGAAGCCAGCTAGATATCCCAGAAACTATAGCTATTTTGGTTCGGCGAATTGTGGGGGTTCCATGGCAGGGTCGCGGATCCCCAGACCGACACTCACGGTCCGGAGTAACACGCGTACGCTTGGAGCAGCTGTCAAGTCAATTGCTCGGAAAAATGCAAGGCACTTACTCCTTATACGACTAGACGCAGTGCTACTATATAGCACAGCCCCAGCCCTAGCGAAACGACGTATCAGTCGAAGAAGTCGAATACATATCGATGAGTCTTCTCTGGCGGATCGTACTAAGTGTCTATGTAGGCTGCGATGCCGGCGACCTTTAGCATCAGGCCACTATATATAACACAAAGCAGAATGGTCTGTGCTTTTGGAGCTACTCGGATGGTATCACTCTATTCGGAAGGCATATCTATAAGTTGTGACTTTCTTATATGCAGGACGCACGTCTACAAATAACCTCTTCCTTAGCCTCCAGCCCTTCGTGCTATGCAGCTTCTGGAAGTATACGTATGTACTTCAGTTGCTTCTCTGCGAATGAACTTCCTTGGATATTGGCTCCGTCCGGTGGACCAAAAAAGGAACGGAAAAAAACCCCGCATGCAAATGAAACAAACCCGAAATCAGTTGAAGGACCTATCCGGCCCCCGCACTACTCCCTATCATGACGGCTGCCATAACCTCATCCACTCTCTCCTCTCCGTGCCGTCTTCTTACGTGATCCTTCATATTATCCTTCCTAGCAGTGCGATGTCCGCAGACGGAACACACTAGGTGCTCCTCTCTCCGGTGCTTACTCTTCTCATGGCGGTCTCGGTCCTTTTCTGTGCTGAAGTAGCTATTGCATTCCGTAGATGCCCGACATTGATATGGTTTTTGGTGTCGTTTCTTGTGTTTTCGAAGATCGCATTGGCGTGGATACGACTTGGTGCAGGAAGGGTGGTCGCAAGGGAAAGATGCTGAGGCTACCGGTATCAGGTTCGGTGGGGGCTTTGAAGAGGAGGGATCCAGGGGAGGGAAGAAACATGTTATTATATCCGGATCTATTTGTGGCTCTGCGAGGTCCGCGAATGATGAGGGCGAGTCGTGGGGGGATGTTGCATATGGTGAGGGTTGTGATGATGGATACGGGGAGTGCGGAGGTGGGTAGTTGTTAGGGGAAGAGGGGTAGGAGGGATAGGGGGAGGCTGAGGCGCAGTATGTAGAATGCTGAGGAGCTGTAGAAACGCGGCGTTGGGACGATGATGAGGAGGCGGCGGTGGATGGTGGAGGATATGTTGAATAACCTGGTGACAATAGAGATTGAGATTGGTTCTGAGAAGAGGGCATTGATGATGTGCTAAAATTTGGGACGGTAGAGAAATGGTCCCCCGGTTGGGTTGCAGCGGTACCGGGGGAAAACATGAAGTCTTCAGTGTGGTAATTGATGCTGTCTGGTTGGTGACGTATTAGTGGGTATTCTGAACCACCAGCGCGTTCTTCGTCGTGGCAGTCTCTCCACTCGCGGTCCATGTTGTGGCGTATGTGAGGTCGTAGTATTGGTGCTCTGGAGGATATTGCGTTGTAGAGATATGAGTGTAGGCTTCCGGTATTGATTGCTGTTTGGGTTGATGATGGCATTACGCTACAGAGGTTGTGACTGCATTGGCAACGGAGATGTCTTGGACGGATCTTTAAAGCATTAAATCCAGCTCATCAGCATACTGGTCCATAAAATATTCGGAATTACTGCTTACGAATAGTGCTCTTCGAGATACCGAGAATGAACAGCTGAGTGGCGAGCAAAGCGATAAAGATGATCTATCGAGGATGACTTTGAACTTTCTGTACCTGCAGTTGCTTGAGAAAGAAACAAGCCCTGACGTCGTCTACAAGCATAGGGTGTAGACTGCAGCCTTAAACGTTTATCATTGCTGTGAGACCACCGGCACCTCTGCTGCTGCTACTAGTTCACCCCACAAACGGCTCAAGACCCTCCCGCGGGACAGGAAGACTTTAAACCTATTAGGGACCCTAGCACTGCTATGGATCGCCCAATGTTGGATGCTGATGTGAGGCCGTGACTAGTGCGCTCCATCGGCAAAATTGTGGCATTGTTATCTACGGCGACAACCCAACTGCAGCGTAGGGCCGGCTGGAGTGAGTTCCATTGGGATATCATTTAGTGTGGAGTGGGGATTCCCTTACGCTGGTCCCGGATGAGATCCGAAGTGCGCAAAACCCGAGCAGATTCGTCCGATTCCTGTCTTTGGGAATCGTGATCGAAGGGAAAATCCTCTACATGGTCAGCACTTAGAAATCTGCACGGATACTAAACATAAGCTGCGGCGAATGCAAGCTTACCTCTAGAGATCTAGTTGTTAAGCAAAAAGGAGCACCTTGGATCCCAATTTGAAGACCGAGACAACTGTCCAGTTTAAGGGGAGGAAGAATAATGGCACAACCAATAAATAGCCTCCAATCAGTCCTGCTGCTGGCTCAGGGGATCTCCAGCCAAGCCGAACACAATGTAAGAATTTGAAAGTGCAGCTCGGGCAGTTGGAGTCCAGCGGAGGAGTACCTATAATGTTGACAGATTGCGAGCATAAACTGTTCACAGAATACCAAAAGTCTGGATAGTCTCAGATGGGCAATTGAGCGTTACTCAATCTGTCAAGAAAAAAGACCCTGCCAAACAAAAGCAAGACAAATGTTCTCCACCTGGGTTTTTCTGTAGGCAGCAATTGCCAAGGGTATGAACATTGACCGTCTATAGTACTCAGCCCTGTAAGCCCTGCCTAGTAGATGGACCCGCTGGGCGGGAAAATTCCTCTACCAAGCTAGTAAAAGACAAGTGCACCAGCTAGATGATGACCAAGAACCCCTCACAAGAGCACATATTGATAAGCTAAACACACTTCCAAGCACAACTAGATTTATATATAACATCTGCATCCAGCTTGCCGATTACCGCTATTGGCTAAGTGTCAGCTCAACGAAACGTGCGTACCGCATGGATGAGGTAAATATCGTTTGTAAATATCCGCATATGTATAACACGACATTATTTGAACCTCTGACTCCCAACAGTGAATGCCGAGCAGTAAATCCAGCTGCCTATGGAGCCGAAGAGGACTTCGTCAGTCTCCAGGATATGGAATCATAACTTTGTTGGGGAACCGCCGGCCCCACATGCTGCCTGCCCCCCACTCTTGAAAGCGAGGCCACTTCGAGTCTGCAAAGCAGGGCCCACAGATTGAGGAGTGCATTCCACTATGTACCCTGACACCCTTAGCGACGGGTAAACTGAGTATCGTGCTGTGGCATTTGGAAGTGTGTGCGGTGGAGTGAATGGTCGAGATGGCAGGGGATCTGTCAGGATTTGATACTGGCTACGTCCGGAGAGCAGGTACTTAAGTATGTTGTCATCGCACAATTGTCCGCGTCTTGGTAAGGATGGAGCGAAGGTGCAGTCCATGTGCAGCTCCAGCCGCCATCTGCAAGACCCCGTATTGTTGACCATCTGCCGTTTCTCCTTTCCCCGTCAGCTACTTACTAATCCCCTGCGGCGGAACCGGACAGCAGACTCGACTTTCGGTTGCCACATCCAGATATATCTACAATTGGATTTCTAATCACAAGGAACGCCATTATACACTCAACAAAATCATCAGGACGTGGGTGCGATCGGATCTGAGCCCGGGCAGGGGTTTTGATGCCCGCCGCGTGGAAGCAGAAGTTGGGCGGTACTCGAGAAGGTGCTCAGGGCGGGTCGACATCGGCTTCAAGCGAAGGCGCAATCAACCCGAATTTTCGAATTTTCATGTTTCTGCCTACAGACTCTATGCTTACAATTTCCGGATTGTGCTACCCCAGCTCACTTACCTTGTCAGACCAACTACCCGATTTGTCGACACGTTCAGAATTATCCAGACGATTGAATGTCATGTCCACGATTGACAAGGTTAGAATTTTCCAGCAAATTGCTAATCCGAGCCAGTACGTATACTCCATGTTGATGGCAGCAACGAACCAGTACTCTATGTTGGTGGTAACAAGCCTGCAGTATCTCATGTAAGGCCATACTTGCAGAGAAAATTTTAGGCCAAAAATCCTATCGATTATATACTTCAACTGGTTCTCGCCAAAATAGATAACCCTAGGCCTGCGACCACGTGATACGGGACATCGGCGAGTTCATCATGGAAAAGAACGACGTAATACATGAACTCTCACCCAAGTAACGCTGTGAGAAATGCCTTTTTGAGTTTCTTGCTTACTTTACTGATATTTTACTTGGTTTCCCTCCTGAACAAGTTTGTGCATAGAGAGAAAGGCAGTTGAGAGTAGGATTGTGATCAGTCATGACCAGATCGTGACAGGCAAAACTTTCAAAAGTGTTCTGTAGATGAGGAGAAATGCTTTAACGAGCTAGCAGTGAGCTCAAGTATATATAAGCAGGGCCAGAATCGCTTTTTCCGCCCTTCGCACCAACACTGATTCCCTGATGATTGGCAAACGTAGAACAATTACAAAATTACAACTTTACTCCACTCCGCACTTGGGTACACAAAATGTACCGATAATTGCGCCAAACTTCCACACTACCATGACAAAGCGATAAAGGAAAGTCAATTCCCTTGTTGCTGGCTGGCTTCGGGTGTGGGCGGCCTTTGTTTGAACATGTCTTTGTTTTGATCCAAATGTTAACTTCATACCAGCCTGTTGCGCGGTCTGATACATCATCGAGCGCTTGGCTAGCCTGCCAGTGCACAAATATTCTCACTTGTACAATCACCGTCAAGTGTCAAGCATATACGAAATTATGTGTATTCAACATGAAAGCAAGAGCATAACTGCGGCAAAGCCCGACACTTAAGACAGCCACCTCGCATTCTAACAAATTAAAACTGAATGAACTTACGGCGTCTTCCCGAAGAATTGACATACTACCTGCGCCCGAGCCGCGTGCAATACTGCCAAACGAGCTATCATGTCGGTGAGAAACCTGGACGACCCAGCAGATACTAAAACTAAAGAAGATGAGGAGGAAATTATACAACCTAATCCCTTTGCAGGGCCTGAAGGATCATTTCCAAAAACCCCACACAATAAAACTGAAGGTTCTGAGAAACAAGAATCTAACCCGCAGACCGGGCAGATATGGCAATCCTCCGCAGGCTTTGATGTCAGATCAATGGCAGGTCCCTCGGCATCGGCTGGATCCCGTCGAGGGCCATCATATCGTGGGAGATCGAAAGGTTTACATAGTCACATCAATATTGGTATATCTCATGGCCCGCGAGAGCAGCCCGCGCTACAACCAACGAACCAACCAACAGAACAACCTCGGCATTCACAACCGACAGTCCAATTTTCTGTGCCAAATGAGACATTTAGGAGTTCGGAGGGGTCGCGGTTCGATTTCCAGGGCGTCGGATATGTCATAAGCCCTCCGCAACGTAACCCATCGGAACCAAAGATTGTACCTCTATCAAGTTTTCCTAGCACTTCTCTAGCTGTACCTCGCCCCAGCCCATCAGAACCAATAACTGTGCCTTCACTTGGTCTGCTATACCCTTCTGATCCTTCACCAGCTCTTAGCGGATCGATAAACCCACCGCCAAAATTGTACACAATAGAACACAGATGCTAACATTCTGATAGAAACCTCAATAGAGACCCACCCACAGATTGAGCAACCTGTGCCGCAACCCCTGCCATCACAATCGACGGCTCCATCGCAGCCTTTGATGTTCGGACGCCCAGACATCCCTCAATGTGATTTCAGTTTTACTTCCAGCAGCGGGTATTTCCAAGCGTCGCAGACGCACCAGTCAAGTCCCCGATCACAACCCAAGTCGATACCAGTGCTAGTGGAGGCCCCTGAACGAAAGATCTGGAAAGCAATGAGCCAACGGAGAAAAAAAGGTCTTGGGCAACCGGCCCTACTACAACCATCAGCAGGTGCAGCAGAACAAACTGTAGATGAAGTAACACGAGAGTTAGACGAGGCGTTGGAACCTTCTGCATCAAACACTGTGCCACAACCACCAAATACAGCAGAACAATCTGTAGATGAACTAACGCGAGATCTGGGCGAGTATGTGAGACTTTCTACACCAAAAACCGAGCCACTACTAGGGCTAGTGGCGGCTCGGGAACGAAAGATCCGGAAAGCGATGAGCCAGCGGAAAAAAGCCAGCTTCAGAATCGCACCGGTTTTATCACCACCAAATGCAGATGAACAATTTGAAGATGAACTGGCGCGAGAATTGGACAAGTATTTGGGGATTTCTGCACCAAATACCGAGTCACAACCAGGGCTAGTGGTGGCTCCGGGACGAAAAATCCGGAAAGCGATGAGCCAACGACAAAAAGCCGGTACCGCATCACCAACCCCGCCATTGACAGGTATGGCAGAAGTATCTGAAGACGAACTGATGCGAATGTTAAAAGAGGGTTTGGGATATAATACACATCTAGAGAAGCAAGAGGGAGAGAGAGCAGCTGAAGATCTGGATGAGGAGCCTGGAGTGGAATATGGGGAGAAGAAGAAGGAAGGCGGAAACAAGAAGACGAAGGATAGGGAGCCTAAGGAGCCCAAGGTAGATATACATGATAAAAATAGTAGCGTTAGTACTGATAGGCCTAGCTTCGGTAGCTTTGAAAGCCGTGATAGCCCCGAAGGCTCTAACAAGAGGCCAAAAGAGTTAAAGGGCAACAAAGACCACCAGAAGGAGGTCGAACTGTCTAGCCCACATGATAAGGGTTCGAATGTCTCGGAAGGTGAGAAGAACTCCCCAGGAGGTCCTCAGCGTACCACAAGCAACACTCCAACCAGCACAGATGTTCAGCTATCTATCCTTTCGTCTACTAAGACACCTGTAGCGTCACCCAAGCCTTCTCATTCTCCGCCACCTCTAGCACCTCAGCAGAAAGAGAAAATGGTCCCCTCACACAATCAAGAGCCTATTTGGCAGGAGCGTTCGCCGCCTTCCCACATTGACAACAGTCCTTCTGAGAACCCACTTATCATACCTGACGCCCAGTTATTGGAATTGCAAGACGCGATAGATTCTGAACTGCTGGATGACAGTGCAGTAATGAACAGGGAAAAATATCAACAAGCTATGAAAAGCAAGTCTGAACTAGACCGAGATCCTCCACTGGTGTACCCGTTCAAGCACTTTGATATCTACAAAGAATACTTCCCCAACCAGGGAAATATGTACAAACCAGGCCAATACCTTGGACCCCCTGGACCAGATCGGAATCTACCTAGAATGGAGTTCTTGACTTTCTACTACCCAGAAAGCAGCAGAGACATTCTAGATACACGCCCTCAGCGGCCTTCTTCGGCTAGTGATACATATCAACCACTAAAAGATATACTACGAGAAGTTGGGGACGATGGCTGGGAAGAGCGACTCGCCGATAGACTCGATAAACATGATTGGGACTATCTCGAGGACCTGTCCGAGAGGATGTTTGAAGAGAGGAAGAAACGGGGGATTGCCAGGGCAAAGGCAGCAAGGTCCAGAGCTCCAAGTCCAGATTCGTCCAGGATAATGTTCCCCAGGATATTGCCTTCTGATGAGTTCGCGATCCCGGGGCCAGATGAGGATTTGTTTCTGCGGGACCGACGGGAACCGAAGGTAAATCAGGAAGATGATGAAGATGGGATGGAGCAGAAACGTAAGGAGAAAGAACAGGGGCAAAAGGAGAAAGAACACCAGATACAAGTGGAGAAGAAACGGAGACAAAAAGAGAGAGAGCAACAAATACAAGCGGAGGCGGAACGAAAGGAAAGGGAACAAGACCAAAGACGCCAGGAGGAGATGCAACAACAACAACGAGAAAGAGACAGGGAGATAGACGAGGAGCTGGAACGCCGGCGCCAGGCAGAACTAGAGATGCAGTCAGAGTCGAGAACAAAGCGGCAACAAGAACATCAACGAAGGCTCCAAAGAGAAGCGGACGAGGTGGAACGGAAACAAGCTTTGGAGAGAGAGCCGAAATCAAGACAAATAGACGATACCGAAGAAAGAAGGGGAAAGGAACAGAGAGAGGAGTTTGAGGGCCGCTCATGTGAATTCTACATAGTTAAGGACGGTCAGAAAAACCTCAGATGGGTCGTTGCTGATAAAAGCGTCGAAATATCCGAAAACCTAGTATATATAGACAAGAGCGCCTATAATTTCGTCTATAAAGTCTCCCCGAATCCACACCCGGAATACAAAGACCCCCGCGACCAATACACCAGTAACAATCGTCCATACTCAGGTTCCTATCCATGTGATAAAGAAAGGACGTGTGCTTGTTTTGGACAGAACCTAGAACATCCTACGACGGCCCTATTCAACACTGGAGACGGTAGAGGTATTGGATTGCGAGCCTTACGCGACATCAATGAGGGAGATTATATTGGGGAGTTTCGAGGGGACATCGAAATCAGGAACAACAATGAAAAACGAGAAAAATTACTCTATAAGTATGAAAATATGGATATGAGATATGCAGCCGGCGGGCACTGGAACGAGTACACTAATTTTGGGGTCGACGAAATCGGAAATGAACGCTCATTCAGTTATTACATTGACGCCAAATATGCAGGAAACGAAACGAGATTCATAAACCATCACTGCGACCCCAACCATGTCAACTGCGAATATTTCCAGGAGAACCACAAGGGGAGAATGTACCTCACTATCAGAGCAATCAGAGACATTCCCAAAGGCCAGGAAATTCTCCTAGATTATGGGACTATGAATGATTGGACTGTACACAGTCGTACATGTCTTTGCGCTAGCGAGAGATGTCGGTACTTAGCCATTCTTAACAAGTCTTTACGGGAAACATATACTGTTAGGATCATTGATGAAGACGGAGACAATCCCAGGGATGTACTAGTTGTGCCCAACAGTGTAGAGGAGCCTTTCATAACGAAGCCAGTGATCAAGGCCGGGAAAAAGATGAAGCCTTACTGGGTAAGATATGAGATCGACAACATCAACAAAGAGGATAATAAGCTCGACTGGCCTTCTGAAGTTATTGTCCATGTAGTTCATCATAAGCCTAGGGTGAAGGAAAAGAAAATCAACAAGTTTGACGAACTGACAAGGAGAACAGCTTCCAGGGGGAGAATGATAGAGCGCTTGGCCGATTTGTACGCTGAAAGAGCGGCGGCGAAATTGGCAAGACGAAGAGCGGATAGAGAGGAGCCATAGGCTTCTGCATAAATGAGTGGTGCGGGAGCGGGGGCGGGGCGGGGCGGGGCGGGGCAGGGCGGAGACGCGGTTGAGAGGGTGGAGATGTGAAAGGGAATGTCGGTATGAATATTCTAGACAAAATTCCAGCTTCCGGAAGACAGTATTTTGTAAGTGGATGTAAGTGGAGTTGACGCATATTTCTCTGTACTCTAGAGCATCAAAAAATTGACTCCCAGTCCCTCAGAGAGGCAATTCCGTGCACGCGATTTCTCATTGTACTTCGGTACCTAGTATAGCACTCTCTTCTCACGTCGTTTGCATGCAACGATTAATGAAATATGCAACGATCAATGGATAAGTAATGAATGGACGACAGTTGAACACGCGACGATTTTTGTCGCCTTGTAAGTGTTGGGTTTGGTGTTGAACCCGGGATTGCGGTCCAGGCACAACTCTATTGCAGATACGGTCGCCATAGGTCTGGCGACAATCGGAACATCGTCATGCCTCTCATCTCAATTCAACTCGCGATTCTTCGCAGACCACTGCTGCCACCAACACCACCACCACTGCTATCACCTTCGCCTACTTGTCTCTTTCTCGCTTTCTTTATATATCATCCCTATTTCGCACTTCCATGCTTTACCATACTTCCCCTTTCTGCGCTAAATCTCTTCTCTACCATGGAAAACAACAGTTTCGCAGGTATATTTCGCCTTTCCCTCGCGCATGGCGCGTCATATGCTGACGTTTCAATTCCAACAAGGCAGCTTCCACGTCGCACTGAATTGGCCCATCAGACTGAACATCCTAGACCTCGCAAAAGCTGCGTATGAGCTTGAAGACTATACGATCTCCACGGTGCTGGAGTGGGCGTTTAATGCGTTGGAGAATATGAATCAAGTGGCGCAGGCAATTGCGATACTCTACCAAGTACGTACCTGCTTTGCCTGCTTTTTATACATTGGTGGGGTAACGTTGTGCGGGTTGGGCGGGTTCCGGCACTGCTGCGCTGGGCGAATCGGGGTCTCGGACCGTTCGTTGGACGTGTGACGAGCTAACACGTCGCGCGCTGTGCAGCATCACTACCGAACGACGCTCCAACCACTGGCCGCAAAAACCTCAACTGGCATACTGGCCGCGTTGGTTTCAGCCCACCAGGATCTGCGTTACAAATTTATCACAGCGGCTTATCTGCAGCTTCCGGGACAGCTGTCAGTCGCCCGACTTTGGTCGCGCGCTGCAACTCTCTCGTTGGTATATATGATCATCCGTTTCCTGTTCCACTTCTCTACTTCAACATTCGCAAAAAGCGTTTATCACTCAATAGTCGGTCCACTTCGGGAGCTCTCGCCGCGTGCTGCTATCCCCTCAATCTACTCTTTCCGTCGCACCGTTAAAAGCCTCAACCGCACCATCACCCCAACCCTCCTCCTCGAGATCCTGGCTCTCCCTGTATTCTTGGTCCACCAAATCGGCTATCGCAATCTGCCCCCCAGAAAACCCCACGAGAGTCTCTACTTTCGCTACATTTCTATCGCAGCATTGACACCGCTCTGGATTTTGGCCGTAGCGGCGGCAATGGTCCTGTTTATGTTTGGCGCTGTCATCGATTTCTTTGGCCGAAATCTGAAGCGCATGTTTCGCCGCCGACCCAAGTCTTCGGGGTGGTATCAGTTGGACGTGGAACGGGGCGGCGCGTGGGAACCGGACTCTGCTACCAGTAGTAGTATCGAGGATATGACTAAGCTTCCTGGAGCCTGGGGAAGCGCTAAGGTGTGGGATGATCTCAGGAGAGATCAGGACGCACTGGTCCGGGAAAGAGACAACTTTGAATCAGAAAGGACGGCGTGGAAACTAGACCAAGCACGAACCAAAGAAGAAAAGCGGGCGTTAGAGCAAGAGAAACAGCGGCTACGGGAGGAGCAGGCAGCCTTTCGAGAACAACAACAAATGTGGAAGGAGGAGAGGGAGGCCGCGGAAGAGGCCAAGAGGGAGGTGGAAATGATCCTAAGGAGCTTTATCGAAAAATCGAAAAAGAGTGGGGTAGTTATTGCGGGAATGAAGAGAGGAATTGAGATGAGACAGATGATGCTTGGGAATCCAACGCCGCCTGCCAGTCCTAAATGTGAAAGGGCTACAACAGCTGTGCCGGCTCCAACCTATGGCTCCAACAAGAGGCGGACAGGGGTGCAGACTGCGACTATGATTTGAACGGCATGAACAATAGCAATGTGAAAACGATGGCGATGCAGTTTTGGATTATGGGATCGGGATGGAAGTTTGATTACCTCGGGCTGGTAACAGGCAACGACACACGAGGCGGTGAATGTTTGGGAAGGCGTTTTTGTACACAACATGGGTCTGTTTCTGGTGTTTATCTGTGTATTGTATGTGCATTTATTTTACTGGGCTGGGCATTGCATCGTGTGGGTTGTTAGTTGGGATGGGCATCTTTAGGCGTTCTTCCCTGGTTGTATCTATTTCTATTTCTCATATCTTCTTGCACTTATGGGTTTTTTGTTTATTTGGTTTAATCCTTTCCTCGTTTTTAACGTTAGGACGGAGTTATTGCTTGTTTATTGGGGGAGGATTTGGATGGCTTATCCAACAGAGATACTTCAAGGCTTACAAACTTAATGGCAGCGGATATGGCAAGATTTTGCCGCTACATCACACATTGTTCACTGTTCGTTCGTACAGTTGGATTCTGTCAAGACTTCACCAACCATCGCTTCATACTCCGCTAATTTGCACCACTACTCTTGTGAGTTATTATTATATATACGCTACTCTTGCAGTACATCTATTAGTATAGTTCCTTTGCATGGGGCTGGATGAGACTATCATTAGTATATTCGCTTTCCGGTGTGCCTTGCAGTAGTTGAGCAGGCGTGTGAATCGGCGTCGGGTATGTCTCATCGATGTATCACCAACTCCTGTATGCCATTTTTCAGCGGGAAAAAGTGCTCGCCCGGGCCGTTCTACTCCGGGCTTGGTACATCATGCAGCTTAGTCTCAGAGAGTCGAGTGGCGTTACTGCGCCCGAGACTAGAAGCGACTTCATCGGACGCCGGGCGGAGTTTCGGAGCAGTTCTGGGCAGTCAAACTTTGATTGAATTGGCGAACTCAGCAACATCACTACTGCCCGCTACCCATCTCGTCCTCTGGCCTCTTAGTTCCGAGAAGACTTCGCACACGGATACACTGCCGCTAGACTTCCAAGATATTCGTATTGCGATAAATACAAACTGGCACCCGAGTGATGTACGGTGTCTAGCATCAGCTAGGATCTTGACGTTGAAACTTCCCATGCTGATCATCACGATGCATGGATATAGAATAAGCGTCTCACGGGCTGATCTACCGCGTAACACGATTAGAGTAGATCTAAGAGAGCAGCGTCGGGGTTAGGGTTTGGGAGAATAAGTCCTGATGATCCCCGCCATGTCACCTGCCCATTCCGGGTCTGAAAGAGAAACCATGAGAAACCGGTGGGCTCTCTTAGGTAGGAAGCAGGGGGACAAGCTGCAGATCTTGTTCGGAGGATTTATAACTTACAAGTTCCCCATGCTTTGACTCATGCCGGCGCCATAACTGTTCTAGTCCGTGATGGTGTATGAGAACGAAGATTGCTATATATTCTGTCCGTACATTCCGCAGTTTCAGACGAGGCAGCCAAATCCAACTGCGAACTGATTGCCCGGAAATACCTCGGATGAACGTTCATGAATTCCCACGAGTGAGTATCCGTGAATCCTCGTTCCTGCAGCCACTTACAACAATCGACTGTTCAATTACTATACTTAGCATGGATTATAATCTATTATGCGTACCTCCAAATTCCTACACCGGGCAGAAACGCGCCCAATGAAACGTGGCACCTAAATGAAACTTCATTGATTCCCGGCATTTTGTCGGAAACTTTACGGCCAGCAAGTTGACAACTCACTCACCATACAAGACCCCACCTTTCGATTTTATCTCCCGCAAAGAAACCGACAACGAAGCAGAAATAATCGCTGGACCATGCGGTCGTGTGGTCCAGTGGGATTGTGTCAACAGAACAATGTTTCCGTATGGCCGTGCGAATGCATTAACCAGTCGGCCAGGGCGGTTGAAATCTGCAGCACTGATTTTTCTTCCAATGAATAGAGTATTGAAATTTGAATGGATACTGCGGCAGTTCGTTCGATGATGAGTGATGGTTTATGATGAAGACTCATGGATTATCATGTCGGGATGATATGTATCATGATTCTGACGGTGGAGTCACGCGTATCGTTGGCAACCTGGGTTCGGGGAAGCGTATTACTAGTCCAGAACCTCAGCAGAGCTGAATCTCGCGGCAAAATGGGTGGCCTCCGGTGCGGAGTAGTCAAACGCTCTCCGGTCTCTCCCTCCTATATTCAACGACGACCTCGTCCCGTCACAGAATCACGCCCGCCGATACCACAAACAACTCACCTCAGGCCAAACGAAATAGATCCTCAATCGAAAACCTTCCAATCCGCTGGCCGGGGAATCTCCACCAACCAACCGCACATAGATCGAGTCGAACCAAGCTGACATCGACGCTCGCTCGCTCGCTCACTCACTCAATTGATTGCGAACGATAGATAGCATGAAGTCATAAATGAAACACACGAAACACACAAACTCTCGGTTTGGAATTTTCTGATTCGCTGGTAACTAACCAAATAACTAAACGCGGTTGGCGATCGCATGCATAACTAATGCAGGTGAAATTGGAGGAATGATACGTCCGTCGAGTAATGTGCCGAATACAGAGATGGCCGCTGCATGACACACGCATTCCCACAATACGACGCGATGGTCTTGTGAAGGAGTCAGTCATACGCAGCGGAATGAGATAGTGATATCGTAAAGGGAAGAATTACGACATCGAGCAGCGAGAATGTGCTACGAACTCAGGAGGCCGAGAATTCGCGTGCTGGACAAGAAAGCAGTTGGGACGGCAGAAGATATCTCAAATTTCTAGATGCACTCCCATCTTCAAATTAATTGCCTGGCCCAGCAACTTTAGGCTTGAACCATGATAGCTCAACAGTTCCTGATGAGTATGTGTATCGTGGTGCGGGGTCTGGAAGCAAAATGCGGGGCTGAAATATAGGTGGGTCATAAGAAAAGCATCATGACGTCCAAGCTTTGTCCATAATCCCCTCACCATTTTCATCTTATGTTCCAGGGTCTCAATACGGCGGACTAGCACAGCGCCATTGGCGAGTAACGAGGCCAGATATTATTGCGATAGCTCCTCCACTTAAAACCCGGAATTGCTTTGCCTTTCATGCCTTCAGCGATATAGGTAGGTGTTGTAGTACAGCAGGTGCGTGGAATAAGGATAGGAAGGTGGGCAGCCGTCTTCGTTTAATGTGTGGAGTCGAAACGTATGGACGAGTGACTTGCAGTGGAAGGCTCCACGGCCCAGTGTGGTGCAGTTGATACTGAAAGGCAGTGAATAACGTATATTCGTTCTGGGATGAAAAATGTTATTGGAGTGACTTACTCTAATATAGTAGAATATGTAAGACATTTGTAGATGTTGCTGCTGATTCTTCAATTGAATGATGAAGGAGGAAAATTTCCTGGAATTGATATCGGTTGATGTGGAACAAGGTGTTTGCGGCGGTGCCCGCCGTTCGACCTTATTTCAAGCAGCCCTGGTAATGCAAACGCTCCAATTGCTGGAACCGACTTTGCGGGGCACAGCAATTGGTAAATCGCTGTTGAAAACATGGTCAAAATTTATTTGACGAAAGGGCGGAGACGAGGTTCGCGGAGGGCGGGCTACATTGTAATAAACGAGGCGCAGCTGCACAAATGCTGTGGTGCTGCTGCGGCTTTGCTCGAAAACGCCCTGTAAGGCCGCTCACCTATGGCGATTTGCAGATTCGTCGGGAAATCACTCTTCTTTGGGAATTTGAAAATTGACTACGATATCCATATTGCAGGTCGAGTCATGCCGGAGTACATCACACCTAATTGGACCAAAATTCAAAAGCTGCTGGTTTTTCAAATCCAGCCCAGATTTATGATGCGAACACATCTGATGCCGACTCGCCCCTTGCGTTCCACGTAGATGTACCTACGAACACGCGACAGCATCTGGACTAAGACACTCTAGAAGGTCGGTGCATTTGGTGGGAATTTTGGTGGTGGTGGTGGTGGTGGCATGGTGCGGCGTCGGCTACAGTCGCGATCTCACGGTGCGGCCTCCTCTCAGTGATTTTTGTTCGTACCCGAAGCCCCTCACCTATCCTCATCATAATTCATCATTGTCGAGTGCATTAATTTTAAAGTTGAGTCATCGACGGTACTGCTCACATCGTCTTCGGTCGCTGGGGGCCTCCCATTTTCTTGACGAGGATTGGACAGAGTGTTCGTCCGACATCCTGCGAGGTGTTGAGCTGCTGCTGCATTGCATCCCTCATGCAACCAAAAGAAGGAGCCGTTGGTGTGCTGCAGAATTAGGCACCATCACCCAATCGCCACGTCGAGGTTTTTTCCAGTCAGACAAAGGTGGATGCAAAGCAAAAGCACAAACAATATCGGCCCTGTCCGGGGGGTGGGCAGACTAGCATGTAGAGTAGGCGGGTGGGCGGGCTGGGGCTTGCGGGTGTAGTGAATATCAATAGAGCAAGCATATTATATGAAAGGTAGCTTTCGCCGTTTTTTTTTTTGCTGACCCCTCAACTCTGTTCTGCCCGCGAACATTCATATAAGTCTTCCCTCCTTCCTTATACCATTTCGAAACAAGCGACAAGGGCAAGCAACCGAAATATCACCAACAGCACTTCCAATCCAGAATCTGTTCTGGCGTTCAACACGGCGTTCAACATCTCCAGCAGCAAAGGATACCATTTGCTTAACCAGCAATGTCTGCGTGGCCTAAAAACAGTAGGCGGTCTGGTTCACGACCTCCTCCTTATCGTTCACGTGGAACTCATGGCGAGAGGGATTATTTCACCCCTTATGGACCGGTAAGCCTTCGGTGAATTTTTTTATCTCCGAACATATTCCTGGTCCGAGCGTGAAACCTCATCCGCTAGCAAGCTAGTTATTCCCCGCACCGAGTGACTATCTGTGGAGTACAGCTTGTAAGGGGCTTGAATATCCCTATCATCGCCTCGCTCCTTCCGTTTCCCTTCTCCCTGCTACATACCACATCTCATCAGTATGGAGTATTTTCGCTCGCAATGGGTTTGGAAAACCTCCCAGGGCCAGATCTAGATTTTAGATGATCTCTAACGCTGTTTGTCGATAGAACTCCAACTATCACTCAGGCCACGATGAATCTTCTTCCGATTGTTCCTCGGACCAGTACAGTGCCAGCAGTGGTCCCTCGATGCACATACCACTCAACAATATTCGAATGCCGCGAGCACCGAACGCACCTTTATCTCCTACCAGTGCTCCGTCGCTCGACTCCTCTTCGGATAGCCCATCCAGTCTAGCCAGCTCTCAAATCTATCCCCACTACCGCAAGTGCGACTCGTTTTCGCCGGATCCTAACCCCGAAATAGTCGATCATGGCCCTTCATACACTGGCGCTTACCGCCGTGGTACAGTGCATGTTGAGCACCCATGGCGTTCGCCGCCAATTCACCACCCACCGCCTCCTAAGCATAGACCCTCCCCAGTGCCCCATCCCGCAGTTCCGAACCTCATTGTTGCAGACCCGGATAGTCCACCTGATTCCCCTGTCCCTTTAGGCGGCCCAAAAGCTGCCACATACTTGGGAGCAGATGCACCACCACCCGAACCTGTCGTTGTAGAAGTGAAAACAGCGGAACCTCCGTCGACTCCGGGTCCAACAGCAATCGAAGCTCGGTTTTCTGCGCATCGAGCATCCCATAGCAATACGTACCACTATCCCCACCACCCCCCCCACCACCCTCCTCACCACCCTCCTCACCACCCTCCTCACCACCCTCCTCACCACCCCTACCGCCCCCAACCTCATCCGGCGCCCTCGGGATGGGGAGAAGAGGATGACGAAGAAGGGGAATATGATGACGGTGAATATGAAGACAGCTACGAGAGCGAAGAGGAGAGGCATAGAAATGTGCGGCGGCCGCCACCACCGAGACATAGATCTCGGCCACGACAACAAATACGTCATATTCCAATGCGAGACGAACGAGAATCTCGACTGCGATCTCGCTCACGGCCTCGACATGCCGCCCGTTCTCGCTCACGACTACCACCACCAAGTAAAATAGAAGTGATATCGGGCGATCGCAGGCCTCGAAATCGCCATAGGTCGCGTTCCCGACACCACCACAGACATGCACACCGTTCCAAATCACGGCCTCGAGGGCCTCCACAACAACAACAACAACAACAACAACCACAGAGATCAGCGGAGTTGCAGGCGCAAATCGATGCGCTTACAGTGAGGTTGAACAACATCATGGACGATCCATATGCGAGGGATGTTATCGCACAGGAGAATATCAAGTTCGATGTTTTGTTTACAGAAGGAGGAGGAGGCCCGCCGCCGCCGGCATAGTTTTTCTATTCTTGTTTTATTTTGTTAGCGAGCGTTCTCATGGGGCTTCGAGGGGTGTACTTTTACTCGGTGTTCTAAGTAGTTGATAAAGCTTGCGGGACATTGCAAAGGGGTGAGATGAAAGCTTTCTCGTTTTTCAAGCTCTGTGACTGAGTCACATTGTTCGCGCATTCGCGCACACACGTGACAAGTTACTCCGCCACACGACAATTACTCATATCTACCGGTTACATTGAAGCTTCATGTTTGGGGTCTAAGTTGTTTCAAGCTTCGTTTTAGTAACGGTCAGAATCGTATTCATGGGATGTCACTCAGGCAAGGCCGATGCTTTGTTTCCATCCTAAGCTCTTCACTACGCTTTCCGGAGGCGCCTAATACTATCTTTAGCTGGATTAATACTGAAACTTATGTCTATTAGGCACAGGATCCTAGTGATGATGATGCAGTAGCGTAAGATCAGATGGCAGCTTACATTAAAAACCAGTTATTGAAGTGTTGAGTTTGTTAACATTGTCCACGCTGCATGCCGTTGATGCAGCTGTGGCATCCGTGAATCACCGGAAACCTCAGCCTCGACATTAGTGTTGATAATATAGGAATCAGACAGGGAAGAAACCAACCAACCAATAGCATTGCAATAGAACGCAAATAGAATGCCTTCCTCCAATTTCTGTAGTGGTCCAACCAATCACAAAGACCCCCTTCCCGGAAGGAATATCGGGATTTGATGATGATGGAAGATCTCAGCTATTCTACATAAAGCTCGGTCAGTCTCACTTATGGAAACATGTTACGGAAGCATGCCTCAGGATAGAGCGTTGTCGGGCTGCCGTGGCTAGGATATCCAGCAGAGAAGACGACGACAGTCGTAATGGAGTATTCATCTTGTCTGGTAGTACCGGCAATAAAGGTCATGAGTCTTTTTGGTCATGTTTGGCAGTGAGCTCAATAGCTGTACCCGGGCTATGACATTCAAGTCTTTGTCATAGGCGAGCAGAGTTTAACAGGCTACAGGCTGCCAGCCTGAAAGGCAATTTATTTTTGCCTCGTACATTTTAATGGTAACAAAATTAAAGACCATGCTGCTTTTCTGCACTCAGCATTACTACTCCACAGAACTAGGCATTAAGTACTCTCGGGATCGAACGATGAAGATTTGAATACTGCTGGTCCTTCACTCTCTCACTGTCAGAATTCTAAAGCTTTAGTGGCATCATATCTCTTCTATCAGAATGAAAGATGTTGGCACGGATGGGTACTGGCATTCACACAGCTGCGGTAAATGGGATACAGCTTACGGGATAGTCTCAGAGTGTAGTAGTGCATCCGAAACTACTAATAGAAAGACAGACTCGCTGAATAGATATCTGATACACCTCACAGGAAGCCCCAGGAATGGCGAGGATATCAAGTGCTGGCTTTGGCAAGTAGAGACGGGCGAAGCTCATGGTTTCTCTTTCTTCCAGCACTGCCCGGGTACTCGTCAAGTAGGATCGTTGCAAGCAGTCTGATAACGGTGTATTCCGGTGTCTTCCAGTACCTCCAAGTGATCGGTTCGCATAAACTAGCTGCAGTCAGAGGAGATGAATCAAGCTACTTAAACCATGCTTCAAAGAACAAAGCACTCCTAGCAATAGTGCTGTCCGGACTCTCTCTTGGGTTTGTACTCCGCCTCCCGCAACTTATGCACTGCCCGGCGGGCTCCAGGGAGTCAAATAGGTTACCATAGCGTTTTTCGAAGTATCCCCATTTTTGTGCAGGGACTGGGCACCGCGGCCACAAGATAAACTGAAGCGTTCAAAAGTAGGTTGCGGTATTTTCAAGGATGGTCTGGACCATTGCTGATGGCGGTATAGCTCTGCTTATCGGAATTGCAGTGCTTCACCGCGTGTGATTCGTTGCCACAAGCCGGTCAAGTTGATACCAATGAGATGCCTGAACATCTCGATATCTTTAGGAGGAATGAATCCACCAATAGATTCGAAATACCAATAATCGCAAAGTAATCCTTCAGTAAACAAAGCCCCCCAAAATTGGACACTCACGTTTCGAGTGACAATCAATGATGACAGTAGGCCCACCCTTTTTCTTAACACGAACCACCGGGTCATGAAGCAGAGGAGGCGTTGCTTTCACTACAGAAGCGAAGTTGGTATGTCTTCGCGAATGGTCTCAGGATCTTTCGGCGTCATAATATTAGATTGCTTCCTTGCTTCTTTTCATTGATGTTTGGATACTTCGAAAGAGACCTAGAAATCAAAGAAAAAGGAAGTCTTGTTTGCACAATTGCGTCTACTGCCCGATTCTTAGCTTCCCCATAAAAATGCTATCTGTGCCCGAAATACTTTATCAACACCTCGATGGGGCTCTAAAGTTAACTCCCGCAGAGCCTCCATACCTTAACACTCCTCTATCACCACCACACTTCAACTCTCTTGATGGAGAATCACGCTGAACCCCCCGCCACCGCATCGTCTGACCCCTCCTCGTTTCTCAGCGAAATTATTGGCGGCCCCATAGTCGTAAAGCTCAACTCTGGGGTTGAATATCGAGGTACCTTCCCCCACCAACTATCGCTTCGTCCTTAGCTCTCAGTTATCCGCGCACTATCGATGGAAAGATAGACTAGACGTGAACGATATGAGACAAGGGAAAATAAGGCGTAACGAGAGGGGCTGGTGTGAGGCAGGGACTGACAAACGCATACTACAGGCGAACTATCCTCCGTTGATGGATACATGAACATTGCGCTTGAAAAGACCGAAGAATATGTTGCCGGCCGTCTGAGGAATCGGTACGGCGATGTGTTTATACGAGGAAACAATGGTGGGTCTATCGCGGTCTCCTAGGGATAACAGGAGATGAGGGTGGCTGATGCACTAGAGTAGTTCTGTACATCTCGCAAGGTTGAAGGCAGGAATGGGAGGCAGTTAAGCGGGAAGTCGGCCAGCGTATGACCGGCGGACTGGTACGATAATGCGAATGCGGATGAAGGGAGCAAGTGGGACTTGGGAACGCAGATGTTAGACTTGTTTTACATAAGGTATCAGACGAGGTAGTCAAAATGACATGCCCATATGCTCATGCTACATATATCTGTTGGAAACCTTTCGTTGCATCTCGCTCACTGCGCATCTTCCATCCAAACAACCAATCTCTCGTATCATGAAATCCGATGCTAGAAAGAGTTAAGAATAAAGCCCTTGCAACGCTATCTAGAGTAGCAGATCAGAATACTGAAACATTGCTTCCGCTATTTCTTTCCCAGTCTCAATAAACCCTTTAACTTCTTCTCGATGTCACTCCTCGCTCCTTTCAAGCTGCCACTGTCGTCCTTCCGCTTTCCTTCCGCTTTGTCGTCATCGTCCTTGTCGGTATTTGCGTAGTTGGCGTCGTTGGGGGGTGTCGGCTTTGGAAGTTCTTTTGAAGCTTTTACAAGTTCTTCTTTTAAGGCAGGTTCGTTCTTAGCCTTCTCACTGGCTTGTTTATTCCATGCCAGATGTAATGATGCACCGGAACGGAGCTTGAGGTCGATTGTTAGTCGTCGGGCGTCGTCCTTAATGATGTCACAAGGCGGAATCACTATAGATTATTAGCATAATCCCCTATGCAGGATGGGACATATACTTACTGAGAATAAATGGCTCATTGGGGTGGCGTAGAGTACTCCGGATGAGAATGTAGAGATCTCGAGCTACGTAACAACGTCAAGTTTAGCTCCAGCTGCAGTAGGGGAAACTTACCAGTAGATTTTCCGTCCAGCTCCTGCTGCGAGGTATAGCCATCAGGGAATCTAACCTTTATTCTTAACTGTATAACAATGCATGAGCAAAGTCTAGTGGATATTAGTAGCCGGACAACCTACAACATTGATTTTCTCCATTTCCTGCCTGAATGCAGCTTCCCTTTCGGCAATTTCTTTGTCAGACAACAGTCGCTGTGGTTGAGCTGCAATATGGTAATTCTCCTTAATCTTTTTCAGTTCCGCAATGCCAATTTCGAATGCAGAATCTGGTACATCGAAAGCTGCGGCCGCAGGTGTTGCTGATGACGATGGTTGGTACACTGCAATCTTTGGCTCTGCAGTATTCGGCTCGACTGGTAGTGTTGGTTCTTCCGAGGTAGATGGCTTTGAGACTTCGCTTGTTCCTCCGATAGGCTCAGGTACTGTGGCTTCGTTTGTGGATTGTGCAGACTCTTCGACTTCGGGGGTTTGAGATGGCTCCGACATTACCGTATCCTCATCGGATGATGTCTCAACCGCCTTCTTGAGTTCAGAGAGAGGCGTAACAGATTCTGTGACCACGGCGGCCTCCGTAGAAAATCCAGCAATCTCCATTAGGGCATCCTCATACGGAATTTCAGTCGCTAGAAACCTCAACATCAATAGTTCCCTTGCACTGCATCCCAGTTCTTGCAACGTCGTCCGTAGCTCATCAAACTTCCCAAGCTCCCTATTCGCAACCCTTACTGCCGGCATCTGGTATAGCAACCTTCCGGAGCCAGCTCCGGGCGAAGGAGCACACCTCTCGGTGATGTTGACATTGCTCCTCCCTGCATTTCTTGCATCCTCCTCAAGGGATCTGAGAATCCCCCAAACACTGGTAGTCGGTAGGAAAGAGCCCGAGAGCTGTTCGACAGGATCGACGGTTCGAAGGACAACGCTAATAGGCGCCAGGGTCAATGCGGTTTGCACCAGGTCGAGCTTTGCTCCTGGACTAAGGCCGGTAAGTCGGACTGGAAGGGAAAGGTCAAGCTTTGTTCCGCTTCGCCTAGATCACTGTGTCAGGACTAACCCGGAGAAAAGCTCCACACAGCATATTTACTACTTCAGGATGAAATTCGAAGGCGTTGAGATGTCGAATTTGCTGCAAGCTTCTGTGCGAATCTCGCTAAGCGATTTGGTGGGGGTGGTTTTAATGGTTACTCGCCGTTGGTTGTAGATTACGACGACGTTCGACATGGTTGCGACTAGATGGAATTAAGAAGAGGAGTTGGAGGTGGGAACCTTGGAAGCCGAGGGCAAGTTTGAGGGTGGAAGAGCAAGCACTTAGGAGCTGGTGGCGTGCAGGCGTTGGATATAGGGCAGGTAGTACAGGTGAGGCACCCCACCTTCGCATATTATGTGATTTTGAGGTTAGGTTTACGTGTGCATAAGATCCAGTGGCATCCGTGTATTCGGGTTACTCCAACTCTGAAGTCAGATGATAGAGGAATCAGCGAAGTGAGTAAATTAAATGCAAACCCTCTGCTGGCTATGGGACCATGATCATGTATGTGTATCATCTCTGAATGAATGAATGCCACCCACCACCAAATAGAAGTCCCATTAAAACACTAACCGAAAATGCTAAACATACACAAGTACAAATGGAATCCAACTCATCTACTGAGTCCCACTAGGCCCTCCGATACGCTGCTCCGCAGCATGGGCCATCAGCTCCCTCTTGACTAATGCGTGTTTTGCAGACGCCTGATTGACATTTGCCTTACAAAGAAATAGGCAATTCCATAAATCTTCATTCTTCACCACCTCCCCACCGCCCGGTGTCCTCTCAATAAATTTCACCAATCCCTCCCTTAGCTCGTCAGACTCGGCTGCAACGATTCTCTCGTTGACGACGGCATCGGGCATGGGCATGTCCTCATCGTTTGATTGGCCAATGAATGCCATGCGGCGGCGGGTCGCAAGTTCCAGGACGGATTGTTCAACAGTGCCACTAACAACGTAGACCCATACCGTCGTGGTTCTCTTTTGCCCAATACGGTGCACCCGAGAACAAGCTTGCAGTTCAAGGCCGACATTCAGCAGAGGCTCGCAGAGGAAAACGTGTGTCGCATTCACTAATGTCAATCCTGCGGACTGGGATTTTGCGTGGAGTAGGAAGCAGGAAGTCTCTGGGTCGTGTCTAAACTTGTCGATCCCATCCGGTTTCTCCAGGCTCGCAAATTTAACCTCAGCACGTCGAAGGGATTCCTTGATCACCTTTAAAACATCGCTCCACTGACTGAAAATTACTGCCTTGAAGCCCGGTTCGTTCCTCTTGAGCCAAAGAAGATGCCTGGTTATCATGTCGATCTTTGAACCATATGATGAACCCTCAAGATTGATTCTTTTGATCTCTGTGAGCATCCGATCGTCGACATCTGCATAGATCTTATGGTTTCCGGGACTATTCGGCTCGGAACTCTGTGCTGACGCTTCAGGTTGGTTCTCCTTTTGCATGGCGAGATCCATCGGACTATACGTGACCTCGAAGAAATCAGCAGGGCGTAAGTTTGCTTTGCATGCAGGACAGTTGTGAGCCGTTTTCCGCCAGATGAGGATACACTCCTTACAGAAGGAGTGTCCACAATTGGATATAATCCCGATTTCGTACGTGTCTAGGCAGATAAGACAAGTTGGCCTTTCTTCGACCTTTCTCCCAGATAGATGGGTGAGGTATCTGTTCCTTGACCTGGCTTGTGATATTTTTTTCCGAAGGGTTTCCTCCTGTTGAAGGATCTTTTTGTACGCTGAATCCGTCATGGCTCTCACTCTATACTCTCTTTCAATATCCAAGGCAAGTAAGGTATCAGAAATCGCCTGAATTTGCCGGTAGAACTCCATTCTGGCATTAGAGGCACCCCGGAATTGTTCAATCTCCCTTATACAAATCAGAGGCAGTTTCTAATGGTAGGGTGATCAGGTACGTACTTGAAGGAATCCGAAAGAGCCTTGGTCTGAATCGCCATCATCTTCTGTAGCTTTTTGTATTCCTGTTCCGCGACATCCCTTTCGAGCTGTACACGTTTGCTGCCACCTTCCTCGGCTTGCTTAAGGTCGTTAATTAACGTGCGGAATTCGTTCAGCAAACGTTTCATGCTCTTATGGCCATGCAGAGGGTTGACGCGTTCCTTGTGTGCAATCAACTGGGTGAATAATTGGGAGTGGATTTTGTTGGGTCTTTGTAACGCCGCAGCTGTGTCTTGCTCAATAAGTAAGTTATGAATTTCTGTCAACGACTCTTCCCGATCTGCGAGTAGTGCTCGAATGGCGGACATATAGGCATAACTTTCTTCCTGCTTTTCAACCGATACTTCAACCTCGTTGCCTTGGAGTTCTTCCTCATCATCCTGATCCACCAACTTCTCAACCAAGAGACCTATGAGTTTCTCGCGCCATTCGTCAAACAGAATAACTTGTTCGTTCAACATACCGGCCAGATTCACAATATTGCTCAAGATCGTTTGACTCTCAATTCCACCGGCTCCTTCCGGAGGATCGATGTCCGGAACTTCCGCAAAGGACTGCACCTCTTTCTTATTGTTAAAGGTGGAGATAAAAGTTAACGCCCTCGTACGAGTTTCGTGTATCAACTCTAACCGCAACTTCTTAGCAAGTGCGTAATACTCAGACTCCTTCTCTTTATACTCTTCAATCGTCTTGTCCTGATTAGGGGCTTTTGACTGTTTGAGCTGTTCTACCACACCGTTCTTTCCCTCGGCCTTCTCTCTCAGCTGGTAAAACCCTTGAAACACTAGTTAGGACCTATTTACTATCACGCTCAAAATGCCGATGGATCACCTTACCTGTTCCTAACCAGTAGTTACAAGCGTGTTCTATCTCCAAGACGGCCTTGAGTCTCGCCCTAGCACCAGTCACTCGACCCGACGTCTTCTCGTCTTCGTCCTCAACATCATCATCCTTGGGCTTAGATTTCCCTTTGGGGTCTTTCTGAGACTCCTTGTTCGATTCTTTGGCCTTCTTGAGTTCGTCTGCTACTGACTGACGACATTCCGTTACGGAAGCTTGCACCAACTTCAGCGTTTCCTGCCAGACATTCATTGCTTCTTCGATATTTTTAGAATCCTCGTGGAGCTGTCCCCGTTTAACCATCGACCAGAATAAAGACCGTTCGTTAGTTTGCATCTGGATCACGTGCTGATCAATCATGACGGACAGAACTTGTTCAACTGTCCGAAGAGGTCCACCTTTGAGGCCAAATGCTTTTCTATTCCGTTCTCCTGCTTCTGGGTGAAGACATGTTTGTCGCAATCTCCGGTCTGTTAGTTTATGATTAGAGGTGGGACCTATATGGGACGTCGTACCTCATAAGCCAAGCACGCATTGCATCCGCGACATCATCAGGGTTCCAGTAACCGCTCTTTGGAGCACCAGTAGAATCAACGCCAACTTCTTCACACATCTGAGTAAATAACTCTTGATAATTCTGTTCCTCGACTTGAGAGAACGGCACGGTCACAACTACGCGGTTTTGTGGAGGCAAAGAGATCTCATCGCGGACAATGTCCTTCGAGTGCCGTAGAGCGAGGTAGTTGAACACAGATTTGAAAGCGTCGTGATTGTAACGTGCCAAATTCTTCCAAACATCTTTGCTGCAAAGGGGTTCGTAGCGAAGGAACAATAATAATCCAAAGCAATCGTCGATATCCTTCCGCACGGGCGTTCCGGTGACACACCAGGCGTTGACTCTGGGAATCTCTCGAGCGACAATGGCAGCATTGCTTACACCACTCTCGACCATCTGAGCTTCATCCAAGCACACTCGCCACCACGATATCTTGACAAGAGGACTTCTCTTGGATTTGTAGACCTTCTCTTTCCGAAGACTCCGATCAGGCAGCGGCTGAGAAAAGTGAATCTCGGAAGAAAGCACATTGTACGTAGTCAGAACGACATCATACCGCATCAATTTTTCTACCATACTATCGGTGTCCTGGTCTTTGGACCACTTCTTCACCCCCTCGTATGTATAGACTAAACTACGTTAAAAATGGTGGAGGGCGGAACTTGTGGTAGTCATACCTTTCAAGTCAGGCGCATGCGTTGCAATCTCACTTTGCCATTGATGCAGAATACTTGGAGGTGTTATGATTAACGTGGCTCCGGAAACCTTGACATCTTTATTATGATAATCATCTCGAACAACCCGTCCAATGGCAGCTAGCTCTCTGCGGTGTAAACACAGAAGTGCAATCAATTCAACCGTCTTTCCGAGGCCCATTTCTTCCGCCAAAATTCCACTACTGTTTGGTCCATTCGATATGCTCGCCTGGAGCAGTCCCTGAAGATCATTGGAAATAATTCCTAGAATATGGGAAACATAACAAGGTTGCCCGCTCTTATCAGGTTGGCTGAAAAATGTAGGCGGTAGTTTGGAACCGTATGGATATATGAAGGGCACCAGTTCCCCGGGTTTCTGGGCTTTCAATTGCACCCCTTCCCTCTGCAACATCCAGTGTACCGTGCGTTGCTGAAAAGGAAACAGCTCACAACTGAGAGTTTCGTGTTGTATTGAGTTTGGAACCTCTTCGGTTTTCTCGGGAACATGTACAGATAGGTAGAAATCACGAGGAGTGATGTTGTCAGAATTAATAACAGGTCTTCCTGTTGGCAGGGCATGCGCTAACAGTTCCCAGTACTTTTTCCTGGAAAGCGCGAGATATCGTTCAGACCACTCATTGGTAGAGTCTACGGTAACCTTCATTACCAAACTGAAGGTCCACCGCTCCTGTTCGTCGCGGACGAGAACCAAGGAAGTATGGGATTGGAATTCCTTTACTGGTGCCTGCTTTTTCTTACTCTCCCTCCAAACCTCCGCAGTCCAGTAAGCATCTTTCTGTGCATCGACTGGAAGATCGGAAGGAATAAACGAGAATGCAAGAAGTGGAGTGCTTTCATCTTCAGGATATATCTTCACGGACGGCGAGCGGGGGACTCCAGATCTTCGGGTTACACGTTCCCGACTGGGCGGGGGATTAAAAATATCGCAATCCACTGTAAGCGAAATCGTCGCCTGAGGATAATCAAGCCCGTTAACCAGTTTGGTATACTGAGTTTTGTCTGTGATATCAAGATAAATAATCCGATAAATCAGTAGGATACGGTTGCCATTTACTGAGGCGGAAGAAGATGAAGACGACAGTCTTCGACGTTTGTTTAGGTTTGCTCCTTTCCGTAGAGTAGTCGATTTATCGATGGTATCCTTCCAGAAGACAGAGTCAAATTCAAGAGAGCCTATCCACATTGCTCGTCAGGATCGTTCCCCGTTATGATTAACCTAGCGCGGTAGGAACTCACTGCCCACTCGAATTGTGGAAGCTTCTGTCGCAGCTACTGCACTGGTAGACATGATGTATGATTTAAATGAAACTGGCTAAGGTAGTGTATGGAGCTTATTAGAGCTGAGATTGAGACAGGTGCTCGAGCTGATTGTAGGTACGTTGCTGCGCCTTCACCGAAAAAGAGGGAAAGGAACATATGTTGCAGTTGGTGCAGTCCTAGTCTCGACATGGGGAGCGCCACACTCGGAGCCTTGTGAAGTTCCACCCTGAAGATCCTCATTTTCGAGCAGTGGCGTTGCGCTCTCGACAAACTACCCCATCCTTGTAACCAACCACTTGGAATTGAGCGTTCACATTGCGTTCGAAAACCAGCCGTCTGACACTCGCGAGCGACGAGAAATCTGGGAACGAGAGCACGTTCACATTGCAGAATGGTCAACTTGTAGGAAAAGTCCTTTGGTGAACTGGAGGGCCTTCCCGTTCGGCTGACGGCCTAGAGTACGGGCGTAAACTCGAGAGCGACCGAGATGCCAGTGATCACCGCGTTGATCTTCACGTGATAGTACTTTAGGCAGGAGCTCAAGGCACCTAACCGCCACACTTTAGCAACGTCATTAGCTTGGTGCAGGGCTCTGCATGCTTCGCTGGCCTGTTCTCCACGGCCAACGTTCTCTTCTCATCTCACACATCACAGGTTTTATTCGTTCAACAACTTTCTTTGAATCTAGATTCATCGCCCAAAACTCGACCATCAATATGTCCTGTACGGCACCGCACCTTTACCTTTCGCTGAGTTCTCGCTAACCTCCAGTCAATATACAGCAAACATAGACTACTGTAAACTTCAGCTCGTTTTTCAAATCTACTCCATTAGTACTAACTCCACTAGACGCCGCCCTTGGAGTCTCTGCCAGCGCCTCAACCCAGCAGATCCGAGATGCCTACAAGAGGTACGCTTGCCTCCCGCTCCCCGCCTACTCAGTCTGACACATTAATAGAGCAGCCCTTAAAACCCATCCCGACAGAGTCGCCCACAATCACCCCACTCGCCCCGCGCGCACCAAAAAGTTCCAGCAAGTAAATGACGCCTACTACGTCCTTAGCGATCCTGTGAGGCGTCGAGACTACGATGCGACACGCTCATACTCACAATCGTCCTCTGCGCGACCACCGCCCTCAGACACCGACTGGCAGGATGCGCAGTTCGGTGATGTCTTCGAAGAGATGATGAATGAAGCCGGGCTCAATGAGGATGAGCAACCAAATGCGCAAGAGGGAACTGGTTCGGTCTGGAGTTTATTGGGCGGTATATCAGGCGCGACAATCGGTTTTATTGTGGGCAATGTTCCTGGAATGGTAGCGGGAGCCGTGGCAGGGAACCGATTAGGTGCGATAAGAGATAAGAAGGGGCAGAGCGTTTATCAGGTTTTCCGGGAACTCCCACAAGATGATAAGGCGAAGGTGCTTAAGTTTTCCTTTGATATTGGTGTTGGCGGATCTGCGAGCGGTGGAGGGCGGCGGGCTCAGGAGGGAAGAAATAGAGACAGAAGGACTGACTAAAGTGTGTGTAGCTGCTATCGGAGTTGGCGGCGAAGGTGCTGGCTCATGCTATCAGTTAAACAGCTCTTGACATGTCGACGCCGACCCTGATGAAGGAGATGTTGGAATTCGTACCGGCTGTGGTAGGGTAGAAGGAAGGAAACGATTGATGACAACAGGTGAATGCGATGGGATACACGATGGACACGGCGTTATGCTTTACGAGTTCACTGAGCAGTCAGTTCTTTTTCAGTTTTTGTTTTGTGGCTCCGGGTTCTGTTTCTTTCTTTGCGAAAGACTCTAGTTAGTAGGATATGTCTGTACACCACAAGTGGGCTAAGTGGCGCAACAGCATATGGCCCATATCTTCAAGTCAAATACGATGCCTCCCTCAAAACTTGCCCATTCGACCCGTGACTTCCCATAGTTACTATACTAACAAACGTCGAGCACCGGCATGTATGTTCTTGGTACTCCAGATCAGACACCATCCCTCCAAACCGACAGGCACTAAATCCCATCTTTCAGTAATGACAGTCCACGTCCCAATACGATAAGATAACAAGGAGGACGCCCCCTCCCACATTATTCAAGTTCTCGAAAGTAGCGGGGTTCTTGGAGTCGCAATATTCGCCTTAACACGTTCCACAAGGTCTGCCCTTGTTGCGGTCTCGCTGGACTCAATATTCCTCTATATGTCGTCGCTAGATTTTAGAACTCGGGACTCTTTAGCTTCAAACGGAGACATAACTGCCTGGAGCCACCCGTGAAGCTCGGGTACTGTCCACTCGCTTGGATCGCCATACGGATCATCGGTGCTACTAAAGATCGGCTCGTCGCGCAAGATTACCCAGGCGGAGACGCCGACAATTATCCCGACGAATGCTGGGCAATGTGTAAGTAAATGGTTCTTGTACTATCAAGTACTCTAGAGAATGAACGTTGGGCATTGCCTCGAACGTAGGGAATCTCGAACAAGTGATATGTGAGCGAGAGATTCAACATTCGAACAAAGCGCATAGACTTAGGGCACCGGCGGTTAAGACATAGTATCACGCACCAAAGAAGATATTCTGTAACACTGTTAGACAGCTACAATTTGCAAGAGTGGAATTCCTGACGCACTTTGGAGGTGACAAGACGATCTAGAGCGGTTGGAGACCGCATTTGTATCTGACGCATCAGTGCTGGGTTGGATTTTGGCGGTAAAAACATGAAGTAGTACCCTGGAGCTGTTGAAGAGAGCTGCTAAAGGGATTTGTTGGAAAGAGCTGGGATAAGCTGGATATCTATTGGCACTTAGTATGCATCGAACAGTGTGGCGCAGTGACGGATAATACCGATCACTAACATGTGACAAGCACTAGTGTGGCGAAGTTAGATTGATCAACCGAGCTATGTGTGACCAACAGGGTCAAACCCTAGTTAGTGCCCACAACAGTCAAGCCGAGTGGAGAACGCAGAACGGCTCAGATACTGACGACGAGACGAGGAATTCCGAATTTCCGCGACCAACGACGACGACAACCGACCTCAAACTAACCCGCTAACGCCGTTCACCACACGTTCACGATGCCTAAGCAGGTTCACGACATCAAGCAGTTCATTGAGCTGTGCCGACGAAAGGATGCTTCGTGTATGTTTCTGGACTTTTCGGCAATCAAGGGGGAATTTTGTTAGCTAACTAGATAACAGCTGCCAGAATAAAGGTCCGTTCTACATCTCCACTTCCACATCCACCCTGCGTTTTCTAGCTCGAGTCTGTTGCTTGATCGTGGGAAGGAATGGAACTGTTGGTGGATCTGTTGAAGGGAGAGCGGTGTGCTGATTGAAGCCTCCCGGCGCGAGTAAACAGAAGTCCACCAAGGGTGCTTCGCAGATCAAGTTCAAGGTCCGCTGCAGCCGACACCTATACACTCTCGTCCTCAAGGATATCGACAAGGCCGAGAAGCTCAAGCAGTCTCTTCCTCCTGGTACGTTATCCTCTTCTACTCCGACTCGGCTTGCGAAACAGACGATCTGATTGAAGGACTAGGACTCACCATCACCGACGTTCCTTCCGGATCTAAGAAATAAACGCTCTTTCGGACGACGCGGGTGTGGAAAAAAATAGTGTGGGTAATAGTGCGTATCCGCCTGGGCACATAGTGGTAATCAATAAAACAAAAAGTTGCTGTAATTCATTCTTCTGGAGAAAGGTGTTTTGCTTGTTTTGGAGGGCTGCGCGGGGTTTTTTCTGCAGATTTGTCACGATAAAGGCGCTACAATGGCATTCCCTTCTGGTCCAATTTCTGTGCAGACGACAGGTGCTGTGTGATTTTAGGCTGAACCGCGTGTCACTTTGAGATATCATTTACTTGGCTTCAACCCTTGAGGTTGTTCGACGGGCTTAATATCAACATTTCCACAACCTACAGGTAATAGCAACACCAACTCACCGATAATTAATGGATAGGAATCGTGCGGATCAGATAACCCCTGCTGTGCACACATATTCTACCTTTGGAAGTCAACAACCTACCGTCACCATCAAATCGAGCTGCCACACTCGTACCCCGCTAAAAATGGCCTTCAGTTCACCTATAACGGCAAGGAACCGATGGAACCGGAGTGTCATGGCTAGCTGGGTGTGTATGCATTGGAAATAAAGACAGATATATGAGATTTCAGGTGATGCCTACCTATTTACGGGTCGTATGCGTGATGATAGTTCAATCCAGCCTCAATACTTCGTCTATGAGAAACCCACATATCTTCATCCAGTCAGCCGTGCACCGGTCTTGTCATAATCCACCAGTTCTACGCTCTATTCTTCCACTTCCTCACTTATATTCGTACGGCAATTTCTTACACCCCTCCAACCCATAAGTCTTCAGCATCCCAAACATCCTCACCACATCTAGGTCCTTCAACACGAGCTCAAACTCGCCAAAGTAATTCGGTGCCTCAAGCTTCTTTTTGAACCCCAGCGACGTGAAAAGGCCGATACTGCGTTCATTGTCCTGGTGGATTTTGACGCTCATATGGGTCAAGATGCACTCTTCCCCTTCGTACGCCGCAACAACCTCGTCTCTTCGCATCACAATATACCAGAGAAATAGCAGCACTGCAGCCCTCCCAAGCCCTTGTCCCTGGTACTCCTTGCGCGTGATCATTAGCTCTAGCTCTCCAACGAGCTTCCGTTTCCTAGTGTGCACACACTCGCCGCCGCAGCCGTGCTCCGAGTCGTCGGAATCCTCCGTAAGAAAGAGGTTGATGTCGCCGATCATTTGATGCGGAGCGTCATGCTGCTGAGCTATGATGGTGGCATCCGGGTTGGTGAAGAGATCTCGGGTGGTTGTGGGAGGTAGACACAGAATGAAGGTTAATTTATCGGCGTCGTTGCGCCAGCTGCGTTGCATTTGGAGTTCTTCGCCAAGCGTTAGGCGCTCGGATGCAGTTGCTTCTCGTATTTCCTATGAACACACACGGCTATCAGTTGCAAGGCTGAGAGCGACCAATATGGAGAGGCAGACTTCATCCTGCATCCAGGCGTTATAGGTCAGGACATGGTGGGGTTCGTAGGGGACCAGAAGAATTTTGGGGGACAGAAGAGCTGCGAGAAGAAGAGTATGTCAGGGGGACGCGTGGTCGTAAAGACATCGTGGATCAAAAACCTGTGGAAGCGTTCAATAACATTTTTTTGTTGATGGGCTATCAGACAGTAGCTTTATGGACAGAGTGAAAAAGTGGGGCAGAGATGCCCGAGGGTTAGGGCTTCTGCGGGTATCTCAAATATCGATCTCACAGGGTCTTGAGATTCCTGCACGTCGGTGCTTATCTCTGAAACCGTGCGACGTGCGCAGGCGGTAGGGGTTGACCGTCAGTTTCTAAAGCAAGACGGTGGTTCTAAAGTTGATATGTGGCTATTGGCTAGGTTTATGCGCTGACGTATGTTCTGTCGTTTCTTCCAACAAACGTTGCGCATGATAATGGCGCAAGGCAGAGTCTGACGGAACATTCCAAACATCTGTCTGTCCCCTCAGCAATGGAAGACTCAGCCCTGTGGAGCCCCGTGAGGAAAGGCCAGGTTGCGGTACAAGCTTACTTTACACTGACTGCTAAATTAAGATTCTCAAGGCAAAAATCCTTGTGGCTGATAAGGCGATATGAGTGCGTGGCACAGAAGAAGCTCCCAACATTGAAACCAAGAGCGGCTGGAGAAGTGATGCTCGTTATTCTCTCCATTCATTTTGTACAAATGGCTTCCGAAATGGCTTACTTCTTGGTCTACAAGAAGTTGATTGACATCTGTCGTCCAATTTGATGGTAAGATGGTATGGTGAGCTAGCAACATCGAATCGAGATGAACGTACGCGCTGGGACCAGAAGGTGCTTGCGCATGCTCGTTAGATTAGAGCACAGTAGTAGAGCGGAGCAACATATTGTTTCAAGAATCAAAACCTCCGCGTCACCCCCGAGCGAGCAAAATACCTGTACTCGTAATGGAATGGCATGAATGCATGGATAAATGGGGTGGCGGTGGTCCTGGTGGTGCTGGGGGATGGAGTAATGCACTCACTCGACAGTCTCTACACTATACTTTCACGGTTACACCGTTGATTTCCTGCCTTGACTACCTTGACGCCGATTTATTTCCATTTAACTTCCCCCCACCCCAAGTTACCTATCTTCATTCGTTTTTTCCCCATCCACGGCTCCACCACTCGTTTTTGGTTCCATCCTTCGTTTCTCTAGCGTACCGCCTCTCTATCGGTATCGGTTTTCAATTCCCCATTCTTCCAGCCCCTTCAAGTTCAGTTCAATTCGAAGTCAACTTTGGACCGGCGTCGTACAAGTAGCCTCTTCATCGCCAATCACTACCACCGCAAGACTCGAGCAACAATGGCCTACCCGAAAGCCTTCCTCTTCGCCCTTCTGCTCGTTGCAATGTTCATGCTGGTCTCGTCCGCATCCACACAAAGCGCCAACCACAGTGTAATAGCAGCACCAACCAACAGCACCAACAGCTCCGGGAACTCCTCTGCGTCGCCAACAGTACCCACGAGCCCTTCAGCAAGTGGAGATCTACACAGTGCTGGCACGACGATATCCTCGAGCGTAGCACTATTTGGGGCACTAATCGCTGTACGCTCCTTCTTTTTATCTTCCCTCTCAGATCGGAACGCTACTAACACGGAGGTGAAGGCTGCCTTGTTTTCTCTATAAGTCGCGCACCTGCATTTTTCTGGATGATTGACGAAGCCTACGCGTACAACCTTTTAATATAATGACTGGTGTTCCTTTTCTTTAATTGCCGCGTACACCACCACCCACTACCGCTGCCGCCCCCACCGCCGACATTTCCTAATCAATCGCTCGCTTATTCACTCGAAACGCTCTAGTGCGTCGGGTGGTAGCTTTGTGATCGAAGGATTAATGAGTTCTGGTGTTTTTACTTCGCCCTTCGCATAACGCCTTTCTGATTCGTAATTCGACCACAGACATGAAGTGATCCTTTTGGTTTCACTGTCTATCTCCAGCCACACGAGGGAGAGAGGAAGAAGAGGTATGGGATGATGGAGGAAGAGGGGATAGTTACGCTGGCGGTCACTTATTGGGGTGTCTCTTTTTTCTTTTCTGCGGCGAAAATGGGGTCTGGTTTCTCTGGTTATGCGTGTTTCTCCGAGTCTTTCCCCTGGGTTGTTTAGATTATTGTTGGCGTGAGCGAGTGCACTTACGGCATCTTTCGCCGCCTGCACCTTTTTGCGGGCCGCCAATACCCTGTATAGAGTTTTGTAATCCATTGAGACCACAGGCACGGCGCTCTTGTGCTGGCCTGTCAGCATCTACAAAAGTTCCAGTCTTCCAGTCATGCGGTCATAGTTGGCCACCTGTTTAGGGCTTGCGAAAGTCTCAGTGGTGTGAATAGTCAAGCTCATGTTGAGTAGCAGGCAAACGACTATTCCTCACGACCATCGTGAACGTGTGCGATATACATCCAAAGAGATATCATACGGCACCTGACAATGGGTATAATTGTGATAAGTGACAACAGTTCTAAGCCTGTGTGGTTGCAGCAACGACCGCAGTGCCATTTTGGCCCATCAACTTGCCCGGAATGCCGTTTATCCTCACCTCTTTTGATTCAGCCATAGCCGCCAAGTTCTCTTCCTCAGTATCTTCATCGACTTCTTCTTCACTGCCCTCCTCTGATCCCTCCTCCAGTTCTTCGGAATCCTCTTCGTATTCCTCAGAGTCACCCTCATCATCTTCGAGCATTTCCTCCCCTTCCGCTCTGAGCCGGTTCTCAAGCGTATTGCGTTCTTTTTGCAACGCACGGCAGATACTCTCGAGCTTTAGATTCTTCTTCTTGAGGGTCTCAAGCTCCTTTTGATGACGCGTACGTTCCTCCGCCATCTCCAAAAGGTTACGATTGGTGGTTTCCGATTTACGGGAGAGCGTGAGGTTTTCCTTTTCAAGTCTTTTGGTCTTCTTAGACATTTCTTCCATTTCTTTGCGAAACGTGAGGAAAAGATCGTTGGAGTTGTTCAGTGTGTCTTCAACCTGTGCGCCACATAATTATCAGCATAAATTCTATGCAGGAATTGGACAGCGACTTGGTCGTACTTGCTTGAACTTTTCCACGTAGATGTTAAGCTGGGACCTGAGCTCGGCTTCAGTCTGAGAGAACGTGGAGACCTGAGCATGTAGTGCTTTGGCGCGGTGTGCTTCCTGTTCTGCCTGCTTGCGCTGGTGTTCATACCGTGCCAGGTTCCACTGAACTTCTAGTTCTTTGGTACGTAGGAGCGACTGAAAGTGCATCTCGCGCATTTCGTATTGGTCAACGAAGCTTTTGAACTTGGCCTTGAATCTTTTGTCCTATATATCAGCCATCTTCCTACAAGAAGCATAAACCAGAGAAGGAGAAATATACAGTTCATCATTCTCCACATTAGACCTGCGACTCCCACCGTCCTCTTCTTCCTCTTCCATACGGCTTTTGATTTCCCAAATGGTACTTTCGAACTTTTCCGAAAGTTCCTCCCTTTTCTGCTGCTCATTCTGGGCGAGTTTTTTACTCTCGTCCTACTCACTGTAAGCACTGCATAGATTGAAACACCTCGCGGCGGACCCGTTATATACCTTGATGCGCTTGTTTTCCTTCTGCAGTTCCCTACACAGAGTCTCCAACTTGTGCTTCATGCTAACGGCTTTTTGCATCTCTGACCTCGATTGATCTTTCTCTTTTTGCAACTGATCTGCCCGTTTCCTAGACTTTGCATGATCTCGCTCGAGGCGTTTCATATCGTGTAGAAGCTCACTATATTTGGTCTGGATGGCATCAACCTTAGCTAGGTGATCTTCACGAGAGGAAACGAGCTCAAAGAGTTCTTTGTTGGCTTTGCGAACGGCTCGGGCTACCGGAACATGTTAATGGCTGTGGTCAAATGGGAGGATGTGAGACCTACAGATAGCCTTTTCTTCCTCTTCTTCCAACGAAGCATCGGTTTCCAGCTGGGATATTTTCTGATGGAGTAGATTATTGACCTAAGCCAAGTCCACAGGGAGCCATGTTAGCGTTTCCCGCCCCGTTAAGAGCGTAAGAGACAACAAATTGTCTTTTCATACACCGTCAAACTCTCACCTCCGAAGGGTCCAGTTTCTTCGCGGTCTTTCCATTCGTGGTTGCTGGCGCCTTTTTCGTTGTACTGTTGCTGGGAAGAGGTGGGGTCGAGTTTGACGACAGAGGATCCAGAACGCCCCCTGTATCTGTGGTAGTCTCACCATTACCAACGCCACCATTCACTCCACCCGCCACAGGAATCTTGGGCTGCCCGTTTCGTTGGTTCGAACTTAGATCCGCGAGAGCAGCCATAGCGGTGTGGCGTTACAGGAGGGGAGGTAGGAAGTCAGGGGGAAGTGTCGTGTGCCTTCGGTCGGGATACGTTCAATGCAAAATACCAAGAATAACGCCGGTTAGCAAATCAGCGATGGTATTCGACGAGGCGGTCGTAAAGCGATGGTGTGGGAGTAACTGTATGGATGATGACGGTTGAATATGCAAGGGGAGACGAAAAGTCTGGGGTTGAAGGTTGACGATTGAAGAATGTTATCACCCACAGGTTCAGTCGATGAGACGGGACCCCTCCAGCCGCTTCCCACAATATCCAGAATCCTTCCCGCTCTTAGTTTGCTCGATTGTCAAACACACTCTCCCCCGCCTCTTCTTGTCTTCTTTCTTTACTCTATTCTCAAATGATGTCGAGGCCGGGGTGATGTCCTCCTGTATGTGTGTGCTGCAAATATATGGGATCAACGCAATAGCCGATGCTCAATTGGGATCCGAGAGAGAGAGTAAAGCACGCCGTACCGTACCGCACCGTAGTAAGGTATGTTGGCATCCGATGTGAGTAAAAGTCGATTGAGTCTTGCTAAGTTAGTGAGCGAGCGAGCGAGAATGTCTGGAGGGGCAAAAATGTCACAAGCACAACTCAAACCACACTCTGCTATTCTGCAAAAAATGAATGAAAATAGCTGAAGAAAGGATACAGTCGCTTTCTAGATTATAAACTTCCATATACTATTAGTTAGCCCAGATGTTTAAGATATTCAATCATACAGTAGATCGCCACCTTTCCGACTGGCTGGCTAACAAATCTTCTTAAGAGCTCTCCTCCTTCTCTCAACCTAGTCACCCACCACTTCTCATTGCTCTAATCCGTTGCTCATCCACTCCGATGCTGCGAGGGGGTCTTTTGCTCGGCCGACAAGCGATTGGACGGCGGACAGGACTGTTGTCTCAGACACTGAAACGATCGTATGCCACTGCTCTGACCGACCTCCGACAACTCCCACAACCAGGCGACAGACTTCATGGATTCACAGTCCAGAGAGCAAAGAGCGTCCCAGAATTGCAGCTAGCGGCCGTAGAACTGAAGCACGACAAGACCGGTGCGGACTACATTCACATTGCGAGGGATGATAAGAATAATGTCTTTGCCATTGGATTCAAGACCAACCCAAACGACGACACGGGGGTGCCGCATATACTAGAACATACCACACTCTGTGGCTCCGAAAAGTGCGAATAGCATACTAAGAGTTTGTCGTATTCCCCGCTAATTAATGTCTTCCAGATATCCAATTCGCGATCCATTCTTCAAGATGTTGAATCGTAGTTTATCAAACTATATGAATGCGTTTACTTCCGGCGATCATACCACATATCCATTTGCCACTACCAATCGGGTTGACTTCAACAATTTGATGGACGTCTATCTTGATGCTACCCTCAAGCCGTTATTGCAGGAAAGTGATTTCAAGCAAGAGGGCTGGAGAATTGGTCTTGAGAACCCGGCCGATCCCAAGTCACCCTTGCTCTTCAAGGGTGTTGTTTACAATGAGATGAAAGGACAGATGTCGGACTCTTCCTATCTATATTACATTAGATTTCAGGACCAGATTTTCCCAGATTTGCATAACAGTGGTGGAGACCCGCAAAAAATACCGGATTTGACGCTGGAGCAATTGCGCAAATTTCATAGGGACCATTACAACCCTTCGAATGCCAAAATCTTTACCTACGGAGATACTCCCATTGAGGAGCACCTCAACCGCCTCAATGAAAAACTTTCTGGATTTGAGCGATCCACTGTCGATAAGGACCTTCGGGAACCTATCACTCTTAAAGAGAACAAGAGCATTACTGTTGAAGGGCCAATTGATCCTCTAACAGATAAGGATGCCCAGTATAAAATTTCAGTCTCTTGGATCATGCATGATACCACTGATGTGATCGAGACCTTCAGTCTAAAAATCCTGTCCACCTACTTACTGAACGGATATGGCTCGCCGCTATACCAAGGCCTAATCGATGAAAAGCTTGGGTCAGATTTCTCCCCAAATACTGGGTTCGACACAAGTTCAAAAAAGGGTATATTCTCTGTGGGTCTGCAAAATGTCCGCCAGGAAGACCTGAGGACAGTGCACGAAAAAATACATGAAGTCCTACGAAATGTGTATGAGAGAGGTTTTGACGAGAAGAAAATCGAAGGCATATTGCACCAACTCGAACTTGCGCTCAAACATGTCCGTGTTCACAACTGGCTCAACTCGACTCGCAGTCTGCTAATATCCTAGTCTAGAAAACTGCTACATTCGGTATGTCGTTGATGCAAGGTCTTACTCCTGGTTGGTTCAACGGAGTAGATCCATTCGATGATTTGGCTTGGGAAGAGACTGTGTCTAAATTTAAGGAACGCTATGCTCAGGGCGGCTACTTGGAATCTTTGTTGAAGAAATACTTTCTCGGCGCCAACACGCTCACATTCACGATGGCACCGGATAAAGATTACGGCCAAGCTCTAGTCAACGAGGAAGCAAGACGATTGGCAGGTGAACTTGAGAAGGTCGGAGGCGAAAGTAGCGCTCGGGATAGTCTCGTTGAGCAAGAGATGAAGCTCCTTGAAACTCAAGAGAGCGCCCGTAGTCAAGACCTTAGCTGCTTGCCAACATTGAAAGTGGGAGATATTCCTAGAGAAATGGAAAAGAAGCCGCTGCAACATGGAAAGATTGGAAACGTACCAGTCCAGTGGAGGGAAGCGCCAACAAATGGCTTGACCTATTTCAGGGGTGCCGATTCCTCACCAACTTCCTACAGATTAATGCTAATTTACAGACAGCTGTGAATCCCTTGGAAGATCTCCCCGAAGAGTTGCGGATGTATTTGCCATTGTTTACGGACGCTATTTTAAGGTTAGGCACCGCAAACAAGTCGATGGAGCAATTGGAAGACGAGATTAAGCTCAAGACTGGGGGCATCAAAGCTAGCATTCATGTATCAACCAACCACAGCAGCCTGGAAGTCACCGAAGAAGGGCTAGTATTCTCGGGATATTGCCTAGATAAGAAAGTTCCAAACATGCTAGAACTTTTGCGAACTGTTCTACTCGAGACAAACTTTTACGCAGTGTCAAAGCTAAGAACTCTTATCCAAGGAATAGCGAGTGGATTCGTGAATAGTTTGGCGGAAAGCGGACATAGCTTTGCACGAACTTTTGCAGCGGCCCATTTGACACCAGCTGCGGTAAGCCTCCGGAAGCTTGTCATCTAGTGTGTTAGCTAATTGAAATTAATCAGAGAGTTGCTGAGGTCATGGGAGGAATGACTCAAGTGAGGTTGATAAGCAACCTAGCCGCTAAAGAGATATATAATGATGCATTAGAGAAGTTGCGGGTATGTACTCACCTAGTTATATATTTCCATTACTGACTTATCAGCAAATTGCTCAATTCGCTACTCGTCAAAATAGTTTACGATTAGCCATTACCTGTGGCTCTGAGTCGGTCTCTGACAACGAGAGAGCCGTGCGAAAGTTCGTTGACAGCCTACCCATCGCCGAAACTCCCCAGCGAACGACCGCTCTATTTGACTTTGAGGCCCCAACAAAGGCACTCTTTCCTTTGCCATATCAGGTTTCGTACACGGCCATGTGTCTTAAAACTGTTCCATACACCCACAAGGACGGGGCAGCACTGCAGATGCTTTCACAACTCCTGACCCATAAGCATCTTCACCATGAGATCCGGGAGAAGGGAGGCGCCTATGGTGGTGGTGCATTCCACAGAGGTACTGGTGGCATATTTGGCTTCTACTCTTACCGTGATCCGAATGTTGCAAACACACTGAAGGTTATGGAGGGGGCTGGAGAGTATGCCTTGCAGAAACATTGGACAGAAAGGGATCTGGAAGAGGCAAAGTTAAGTGTATTCCAGGGAGTAGATGCGCCAATGTCTGTGAGTGAGGAGGGAATGATCTACTTTCTGGATGGCATTTCCGATGAGATGCGACAAGCGTATGTTGCCCCGGATTCATCCCTTTTGGAAGTCGTTACTAATTACTGTAGACGTCGTGAACAACTTCTTGACGTTAGCGTCCCTGACATTCGTCAGGCTGCCCAGAAATATTTGATCAATCAAATCAAAGCTGGCAAAACTGCAGTCGCAGTTCTAGGGGAGTCTAAAGACATGTACGACGAACAGTGGAATATCTTTCCTCTAAGTCTAGATCCCCAGACATCTACCGGCGCATCTCAATTTGAGAAAGTTACGCTCTAGAGAAAGACGGCTTCAAGAGTATTTGGGCATTTAAAAGGAGTTTTTGTATAATATATGTATAACAGACACGACTAGACTTTCAGGACGCGGTATTTCATTCTTTGACCTCGTCCATTGCCTACGCTCAAATAAAGCGGAATCCTGAACAGACGTCTTCTAGCCAAAGCATGTAGCTAGGAGATCACTGGTTACCCGCAAGATTGACGAGGATACACCACTTCAAAACCTCCCGATTGGTAATGGTTAGAAGGCCGTTTGAACCCTCCAGCTCTCAGAACTGTGCTGCCGGAGAATATGGCGTAGCAGACTAAAGTTGTGAGGACATTCCTGTTGCACTGAGCGGGTTAGAGCTGTGGAGTTAATTATCTGGAATATAAGTCGAACCGGCTCGCGGTGTTCAAAAGCGAGGCTCTATTTTCAGCGAGATTCTGGCAGGGCTTGTAATCAATATTTGGAGCTCTAGCTGACGGTATGTAGATAGCGATTTCGTTGGGTCTTCTCTTCGATTTTGTGAGGCCGAACTTTCCTTAAAACACATTTAGGATATTTATTCGTTGATATGGACACTGCGGAAGCAAGCAACAGAAGACCACCCACTTTTCTTTATGCATCACCACTTAATGAAAGACTAAAAGTATCTTGCTGGAGGCTTTGTCATCACTCTGCCGGAGTCGAGAATCCCAGCCGTCGCGCAGCGATTTAGAGTTGAGGGTTCATGTTTCTGGGGCAAGACATCTATTGCAGAACCACAGCTACCACTTCTCGTCCAGTTCGTTCTCCCCACTCAATCGGAGATTGATATTTAATCCACCCAAACGGCACGACCAATTCCCTCACCAGTCCCCCTTCGCCAGTCTCCAACTTTTAAAGGAGCGAAGACTAGGTTTGAGCAGAACACAACTCATTTGCCAGTAATCACCTCAAGCTGTGGCCTCGTCAATTTTGAAGCCTACCGTCACGGGATATGGCTCCCGCTGAAGATTCCTTGGGCCCCATGCCTAGATACAGAAGAGGATCGCTGACATCTGCTCTGTGAGTGATAATTCATGATCTGCAGAATTAGCTAAATACCTAGTGTAGAAATAGAACAGACAGTGTTGCCCGCTAACAGCATTGATCCTGATTAACAGTTTGACTAAAGAGTGGATTTTATTGGAAGATCCCTCTCGGAGTTTATTTTAAGGTGGAAGGCCGAAGAAACAGGCGTTCCCGTCTTCCGGTTGGTCTTACTTGATGGGCTCGAGCGCTTCTCTACTGACGGTCCTCCAAAATGTGATTTTGGAGAGCATTGGCCTCGAACCAGGCTCTCAATTGCACTAAGATGAAAATGGAAGTGACAAAAAGGGAATAGTGTTACAAGGGAATGAAGTTGTGTGAGAGAGCCTGGAGACATCGCTCCATACAAAGTTTATAGGTCAATCTGGTGAAAATTTCAACACCACCAGTTTGAGCTGGGTTTGTATGGAAAGCAGCATTTAGGGTAAAGGAAACACAATTGATATGGGGCACTAAGCCAGTCAGGCAAAATTGTGGTGTAAAGGAATTGGGTTTTGGTATTGCATTAGTTTCTAGCTTATTTTATATGAAATAGTAGTATCCCTTTGCTGGTAGCGGGCCCATGAAAGGGCCCACTTTCACATGTATTGCGCCTTGTTGCTTATAACAACACAGCCACCCACTTAAACCCCCCCCTAGAATATTATAAATTGAAAGATAACTAGTAGAAGCTTCTATTTATGAATTCTTGTGGCAGTGTGACAAGTTCTGTGGTGCTGAGTTGCATATAAATAGCAGTACTTTGGAGATTGTGAGAGTACCATCCTCCAGCCCAGTGGCAACCACCTTCCCACTTCCCATCTACCACACCACAGCAACCATGAGCAGAGAAGCCCTGAGACCTCGGAATCTTAATGTCAACTACTTACCCCCACCACTTATACTCTCATCTCCACCATCCTCATCAAAAAAAGTTAAAAAACAAAGTGCCAAGTGTTGCATCATGGGCGATCACTCTGGTCCAAAGTGCACCTCCTCCCAACCACCACCACCACCTACAGTGGTACAGCACCAACCTGTCATTATACTTGATGTGTCTTCACCCACTACTGAAGCTCCACCTGCAATACTCAACCTTGAGGATAATTATAGCTCTTCAGGCAAAGTATATTTTGTGCCATTCGGGCCGATTATAACTAATCACTCGGCCAAGCTGCGTAAGAAAATGCTCAAAAAATCAATTCAAAATTTGGCAGATCATCCTGAGCTTCCCACATTCGACTCTTTACAACCAATTGGCTATTCTCAGAAAGCCTGGAACCGATTGCCCGTCTCGTTCTCCAAGCTGGATGCCATTACTCCAATTCAAATCTGCAATCTCTTTCTTAGCAACTCAATGATGGGACAACTTGTAGCCAACACCGATTCCTATACCCAGCAGCAGCTTCTTAGGCCAGAGAAGGAGTGGCAGCATTGCTGCATCTGGAAAAGTGCAAATCGACTATAAACTGCGCTATGCGCACATGCGTACACGCGCAGCTCATAGCAAGCTTCCCATGGACCCCTGCGTGACGCGCAGTCTATAGTCATCTATAGTCGATTCATGGAGATGTGTGCGTGGGCCGATGGAACTATATACGGCTGGCGGCCGGAGATGGACCTATATCAGTCTTTGCTGCTATACTGGTACTGTACACTATCGCTGAGAGTCCGCTTGAGAGCCTGCTTGAGAGTCTGCTTGAAAGCCTCTTTGAAAGCCTTCTTGAGAGCCTTCTTGAGAGAGCCTCGCTTCGGGAAGAGTAGAGTTTTCCTCCACTCGAAGCCTTTGGCCGATGGCAAACTCGGACTTTGTGCAAGCTTTGGCTAATAGAAGCCTCTAAGTCCGTGGAAGCTTTGGCTCTAAGTCTGCAGAAGCTTTGATGCTAACGTTGACGTAGCCAACCTACTTGTCTAAGTGCGTCTGGTACTATGATTACAATCACCGACACCATCACCATCACCGTCATCGCCATTGCCATCATCGCCATCACCATCATCACCATCGCTATCATCACCATCGCCATCATCACCATCAGGCCCAGCACAAATGCGCACACATTCACCTACAATCCGTGGGAAGCAAGCAGCAGATTGCGCTGGACAATCTGAGTTGGAGATCTGCTGTCTCCAAGATCTGGTGTTAGCAACAGTTCCGGACCGTCACTTTGGGTCCGGGTCCGGGTCCAAACTGAACAATTGCCAAATTGGCCGTCTGGGTCGTCAATAAACCCGAACTGCCCACTCGGGTACGGTTCCATGGTAAACTCCCAATCCGTCTGAATTGGGCGGGTTGTCAGCGGGTCGCCCAGCGGGTCCATCTATAGATTCATATAAGGCTCTTGTATTTGGAGTGTGTTAATAGTATCTTATCAAAATCGCGTTTTCAGCAACCATTAATGAGCTTTTGCTTGTTGAACAGTTTGCAATATCGATTAATTTGGTATCTGTGTTTCACCTTCGATATATGGTATTTTTGCCTAGCAAGGCGGTTACTAATACAGTTATACATGCGAAAATCTGCGCGATGCGTTGATTACGAAATACACAAGTCCTAAAACTGTTGATGCTCCGTTGACGCTCATTTTCAGGATGCTGCAGGGAGCATTTTGCTGTTGTTGTTGCCAGTAAAGGCTGCCAATATCGCATAAATGAATGTCTGCAACCAATCAGAACATAACTGACTCAAGATGCAAAGCTAAAAATCGTTGACACTCCATTGATGCTCATGCTAAGAATGGGGCGTTGACCGTGTTGCTATCTCTTTTGCCAATAAAAGCTGCCAATACGTCCGTTATGCATAACAACGACCAAGTCACTGGTAAATTACCATACTTACAAGACCACAAATTGTTGACTGTACGTTGACGCTCATGCTAGGAATGGGGCGGTGACCGTGTTGCTATCTCTTTTGCCAATGAAAGCTGCCAATACGTCCGTTATGCATAACAACGACCAACTCACTGATGAATTACCGTACTTACAAGACCCCAAATCATTGACGCTCCGTTTCCGCTCATGCTAAGAATGGGGCGGTGACCATGTTGCTATCTCTTTTGACAATAAAAGCTGCCAATACGGCCGTTATGCATAAAAACTAACAAGTCACTGGTGAATTACTGTACTTACAAGACCACAAATCGTTGACGCTCCGTTGACGCTCATTTTAATGTATTGTCCATTCAACATCTGCTGCCGTCCATAATTGTTATCATCCTGATTTGACTGTACTGGTTGGCTTTCCGCTTGATTCAGACTCGACCCTGTGGCCAAGCTGAGCGGTGTAATTATCTTGCACTGTTCACTCCCACACGACTAAAAATGATGTATCATGCCAAAAGATTCATTGCGCCTGCTATACATCTATTTATGAACCAATATTCACAAGCTACATACCATTCGCCAATAATATATCTCTAACTGAAACTCTTGGTCAAGCTACATAAAGCTGGTGAACCATTGATGCATTCTGTCCTACTTTTTCTTCCCTCCTTTATTTCTCCGCGTTTCAACTGCATTGACCATCACCAACACCTTTTGAGCCTGTCTCTTTGACTTCCGTGTCGGCCGAACCAATCCGGGCACATTTGGCGCGGTACTCACATCCTGCTGCTCTGGGCATTCCGGATCCTTGACGCAATTGTTGTGCTCAATATTGGAGTCATTGTCCGCAGCGCAATCCTCTTCGCTGTCATTTGGATTATCCAAGTCACCATTCCAGTTTAGCCAATCATTGGTATCCGAAATGCTTTCAGATGCACTATCCTTGTCGCTTTCAACTGGATGACAGTTGATTCTCCGAATACGGTGGACATTCAAGATTTGAGTTCGTCCTCCCGGGAGGTCCTTTGCAGACAAAGCTGGTGGCAAAGGTGATCTTTCTGACAATTTAAATGCAGCAGCACAATCATGTTGAAAGAGTGACCAGGATGCTTTGACGATCTCTTCTGTGTCCAAAATGTATCCTATGGCGGTCATCTGCTTAATTTGAGCGCGAGATTCCTTCTGCGTAGCACGTAGGTTTTGGCTGCCCTGCCACATCTCCAAAATGTTGTGAACCTTGGCCATTCTGTGAAATTTCCTTTCCTCCACCTCTTTCTTCATTTCTGAGTCGTTTTATGTGTTCGTGGTATCCAATTCGGGGTCAGTGCCTGCCAAAATCGCCTGATTGGCTCGAGCAAACTGCGTTACAACCACTTTTCGCGAAGGGTCTCGCCTGTGGTTTTTGACTGCCTCCAGCCGATGACATCTCGGCCAAGGGAAAAACTGGCCTCCACTCCGACACCATGTGGTATGATAGAGAATATGTCACTTACCACATTGGAGAGATCAGCGTACTTTGAGTACGTTTCCTCCTGTTGTCGCCACCAGTTGGTTATGTCCGGTATCCAAAATGTACTGCTAATCTCCATTGGGTCGGAGTGGTTATCATTGAGATTTGGATTAATTTGCCCCCAGTTCTTTGGTGCTACAGGAGGTGAATTCAAATAGAGTCTGGCGGCTGTCAATAAGTGGGCTGCGTGATCACTTCGTCCTGGTGTCGTCTCAGCCACATTGTTTGGCGTTAAGTATTCCTTATTATCGCTGGACAAATCATATGGATCAAAAGATTATTGTTAAGACCCTGAAGCTGTTTGAGAGGGGACGAGATTGCTGCACAGTACCGTTTCGAGTTTATTGACCAGCACACGTCAATGTTTGGTGCAGTATTCATTCTCCACATACTTCAGAAAGGTCTCTTGGTATTGTGTAGTGTAGGATGTCTCATCCTCAGGATTAATATCCATTCCCTTGTGCCACTTTCTATACGATCACAACTTCCTGAAAGGATCGAAGATATGCGTGGAAATCAGAAGCATGCTCGTCGTTGGAGTCACTTCGGTATAGTATTTGGAGAACATCTGTCGAGCTAACCTCACAGCGAAGAACAAGTCTTCCTTCCATTGAGTCTTCTTCTTGGCCAAAGCTTGCATCACGCCATCCATGTGATTGAACATGTCATTGTAGACTGTGATAACATGATGCAATGTGACTGAATGCCTCTTCGACATCCAAAGGGTCCAATATCGAAATGGCCTCAATACTTCCATGACATACTTGACAATCGTCTGTTCATCCTGGGTTGTAAATAGTGGCCAGTATTCACGGTAGTTTGGGTTTTGAAGCCACTTGCGGGTGAATTCCCGTAAGCGGTAGGCGAGCTCGAGCAATTCCAGAGTAGAGTTCCAACGTATCTTCACATCCATAATTGGAAGTACTGCAATGTGGACTTTGGCTTTTTGATAGTCAATAAACTCGTTTTGGCAACCAGGTGTTAGTGTAATTAATACAGCAAGCATTCTCTGCTATATGAAGGTCAGCTTCAGGACTTTCAAAATATCATGAAATACGTACTTTCTCAATTATCTTTGCTAAACCTGGTCTCATGGCCGACACCTTGTTGATTCTAGCATTGCCCTCTTTTTGAAGTCTTTGACTCTTTCCAATGTCTATGCTTTCATTCTCTCCAAATTGCTGATTGCGCTCATGGGCTTTCCAAGACTTGGTGCGGCCTTTCATGCCGAGACTGCTTATGAATGCACCTAAAGCCGGCTGTATGACGTGCACCATGCACGGTATATGGTTCCTCCATGCAGGCCACTCGATTCCTGAGGCGTCAAGTGTTGATTGCAGCTCGCATGCCATCGAGTAGTTTGAGGAAGCATTATCAGTCGTAATACCAAGCAAATGGCCGTCGGTAAGCTCAAAACGATCAAGCACATCCTTCAAATGTACGGCTAGCCTTGCTCCAGTATGTTGGCCCTTGACCTATCATCCTTAATTAGCTTTCGAAACGGGAACAGAACAGGCGATCAACCTCATCGAAAGCGAGTTGAACTTCACGCAATGCCCAATTTCGATTCATACAGTAAACAATGACTGACGTTATGGCTAGTTTGTTCGTTGATATCCATCCGTCCAAAGCTAAACTCACTTTATTTCGTATTGGCAATTGCTTCTTAATTGTATCCACAGTCATGGCATATTCCCTCCAGCAAATGTTACTAAGAGTCGTAGCGGACGGTAGAACTAGGTCATCGCGTAATGCCTTATATGGCTGTCGCAGCTCAAGGTTTGATATAGCGTTCAACCGAATATCCGCCGAAACAAATTCTAACATGAGGTAGCGATTCCATGTATCTTGGTGAAATTCGGAAGTTTCAAAGTCCTTAGCAGCCAGTTTGGAACGTTTTGTCTGTCATTTCGGTCAATATGGATTAAACTGGATATCAAACATGATTTTCCTCTGCAAACTTACTATTGTGATTCCACGACTTCCCTGCCTCTTCAGGATGGCCAAAGCTGTTTCATCCACCATCAAACTAGTCAATTTAGTGACCTCTGACTCTGTTAATTCGTTTAACTTTGCAATGTGAGCTTTTGCCAGCAAGTGTTTCCCCATTGAGCTGGTCCCATGTTCTGATGGATGGCGAAGAACTTGATGACAAACGATACATATGATGCCAGGGCTGCCGGTCACCTCAATTCCACAGTGCAAATAGAATCGCCACGAAGGCGCATGTCTAGAATTATTCCAAGCAATAGGCCGCTTCGAGCCTACATTCATTGAAGCCCACCAAGTATCGAAGATGATTTGCAAAGTAAGATCGCTCAAATCACGAATAAAGACACGTTCATTGTTGGAAGAGATCATAACCTCTAGCAATGAGGTGTTGAAAGATTGTGTATTTGACATGGCGGTAGAAATTAGAAAGCTGAGTAATCCGACTCGAGAGACTGCCGAAAATAACGATAAAGTAAAGCAGAATGCGGGTTCTTAAATATTGACTCTACAGCTACAAGGATAATAATCAGATCAGTCAGACATTGCATGCATATTTGTGATGTTGAATACAAGGACAGATTGCAATGACTGACCGCGTAAGCCTCCATTTAGGAACAGCATGCTGCAGTTTATTACTGTGTAGCGTTCGGAGCCTTGACGCACCATGGGCACTCAATTGTAGGAGACGGACGCGATATCGCCACTTGCATTTTTGCCAATAAAGGCGCTCGATAGGTTCATTGTGGTTTATCTGCATTCCATTCCGGTTATATTATCTAAGATGCCAGCGCAAAAATTGTTGACGCTCCATTGACACTCATTTTGAGACATGGTTACGATCTTGTCGTAAGCATATTTGCCTAGAAAGGCGGCCGGTAGTATGATTACAGATCATTGTAGATGCATAGCACCATGATTCTCCAAGATGGAAGGCCTCAAATCGTTGACGCTCCATTGACACTCATTTTTAGGGCATAGTGACAATGTCGTCAAAAGCATTTTGGCCTTGAAAGACAGCCGATAGTTCAATTATATGTTAATGTCGCCGCACTGCCCTCGGATTGTCTGAGATGCATGGCCAAAAGTCGTTGACGCTCCGTTGACGCTCATTTTTAGGACATAGTAGCGATGTAGTCACAACCGTTTTTGCCTAGAAAGGCAGCCGATAATGTGATTATGGCTTCATGTCGCCGCACAGCCCTAGGATTGTCCATGATATAAGTCCAAAAGTTGTTGATGCTCTGTTGACGCTCATTTTTAGGACATAGTAGCGATGTTGTTGCAAGTGTTTTTGCCTAGAAAGGCAGCCGATAGCGTGATTATGGGGTTACATCGCCGCACAGCCCATGCATTTTCCAAGATGCATGGGCAAAAGTCGTTGACGCTCTGTTGACGCTCATTTTTAGGACATAGTAGAAATGTTGCCACCACCATTGTTCCATAGAAAGGCGGCCAATAGTTTAATTATGACTTACTGTAACCGCACAGCCTACTGGATATTTCATGACGCAATGCCAAAAATCGTTGGCGCTCCATTGACGCTCACATTAATCACATGGAAACACCCTTTGTACACTCAATAATTGTATGCAACGAATCAGATACACAGTTTTGATATCCATTATTGCGTTTGTATGTATTATCGTTTGCATCCAGGAGTTTTGTTAGCTCTCAATATTTGACCAACCGCTATCTACGCTATCTGAGTGAGAAATGATGTGGCCCTATCACATTCCTGCACTTCCGGCTGGCAATTGACAGCATGTAGATCAGTTTACTAGTTTTTGGCAAATATAGATCGACTTCCTCACCATTCCTTATCCAGCTCCTTCTCCTCAATTTCCATGACATACCATAAGCAATTTCAAATATCTCAACCAGGTGCACCAGGTCTGTGCGGAGAGTTATGCAGTTGGATACATGCATGAATACGGCATCACGGTTGTCGTTCAGATCGATTGGTCATGCACACTGACCGCTCTTTCTATGACATGTATGACATCACTCACTTAAATTTTGTTAGTACATTTTGTCACTAATATTGCTTTTGCTTTGTCACTTAACAGTCACTTGCAGATTAAAACTGAACGTGTTGGCCATCTTACAACCCGATTTGGATTCTAGAACTTTCACATGGTGCGTTTGACTCTTGCACATGCACAGACGAATTATCATGTCTCACAACTTGGTCACTGAAATCAAGCAAAAGCTGACACGTAGCAAAATTGGTAAACAACTTGCTTTTCACCGCGATCAGACGTCAAAAATTACAGTTTGCACTTCTATTCTTCCGCAGACGCAGGAACTGTCACCATCTCTTCATCGGAATCCAATATCTATATGGTAATTAGTGGGAGGCTATATGCAGGGGTAAAAGCTTACTGGTTCAATTGGCTTCGCTTTCAGCAACGTTGATGAATCGGGCTCTGCAGCTGGCTCACCACTGGGTATGCTCGATTTAGACTGCGGCTTCACTGAACCTAGCCTAATATGACTACTTCTTGGTCGAGAAGTCCCTTGCGGCCTTTGGGATATTCCGGGGACACTGTCAAGACTCTCCATAAGCTCTCCGAATGTTGTCGGTGGAGGTGCCGGAGTGTCCTCATTCGTTTGCGGTTGAATGACAGCCGGAACCCAGAATTCGGAGGTGCCATTCTTCTTATCTCGTTTACGGAAGTAGTCGGCTGCATCCTCCCATCCAGGTTGAGTCGATTCATCGAGCTTTATCGTCGGGAAAAAGTCATTTCGCCACATGTAATTTACTGTAAGGTATATAACTTCCGGTAGTCTCCCGTAACAGCCATAACGGCGGATAATGGAATTCGGGCAAGAGCCATTATGCGTAATGCGGATAATAAACGCGTAATACATGGTAAGCTTATGGTAGTATTTCTACCTTACCCCTTTACTTTGGTGTACTAACTAAGTACTCTCGGGGTGATAGCGAGAGTGTTTGTGCACGACATGGTGTAATCAAGTATGCTAGATCTGCACTATGGATTGTTTGGCAGAGGCTACTTGTGCAATCGCACTGTCTGGTCAGAACTCACGGTCGGTTGCCAGAGCAGTCGCTGTGATCTTGTCAGAGGCTCCACATGCTGTCGCCCTGGTCTTGTCAGAGCCCATTGTCAGCTGTCAGAGTCCACACGTATAGTCACCATGATCTTGTCAGAGGCTTCTCATGCTATCGCCCTGGTCCTGTCAGAGCCTACCGTCAGTTGTCAGAGTCCGCACGTATAGTCGCTGTGATCTTGTCAGAAGTTTCTCATACTATCGCCCTCATCAGCAACAACCCTAGTTTCCGTCTGAAACACCCGGGTGTTCCGGACAGCTCTGACGGCTCTGGCGGAACCTCGTACCCTCTGACGGAGAATTAAACGCGACGGGTCACATTGCATACCTCCCTTGTGGCGGCTATTATACCATGCCTCTTATTCTTGCAACGCGTCGCGTTGTATATTACGCTCGCCGCTCCGGCGTCAGGCTTCCTTTACTTTGTGTCCGGAATGTGGTGATGTATACACACGATCTGAATGACACGTATGTTACACTCTTCGCAGGGGTTGCAGTTATGCAGTAGCTGTTTACACAACGCCTGTCGATGTTTATGCCTTTCTTCGGCCGATAGCCACATGCCGCACTCTCATTTATGTTTAGCTTTGAGGTTTTGTCACTTATTGCAATACAGTCTTCGCTTTGGATATATTGCTTGCTGTTGCATTTGCTTCGCCATTATCGTATTTTACATGTCTGAAATATACTGTCCAATCTTCACACTCTCTAGTACTATGCCCTCAGTCCTCCACATTCTGCGTTGATCCATCATCAGCTTGCGATGCTTCTTCCTTGTCATCTGCATTGTCGCCATCTTCGCCCTCATACCCGTCGACATCTCTGGTTCCCAGGTCAAAGCTACTATGCCCTCAGTCCTCTACATTCTTCGTTGATCCATCCTCGGCTTGCGATGCTTCTTCCTCCTCATCCGCATCCGCATCATTGCCATCCTTGCCCTCATAACCGTCGACATCACTGGTTCCCAGGTTAAACCTCTCGAGTTCAGTAGCGGCCCATTGTCGCCGGCTGGCGGTGGGGATGGGACCGCTTTCGTCACCTTCATCTTCGAAATCCCCGCTGCCCCCTGGCATCCCGAAATGCAGTTCGTCATCCGTGCAATTGTTGTCTATCGGGATGTTTGAGTCAGTGCTTCCGATCTCAGGTACCTCAAGGGCCACTTTGGAGGTCAAATAGTCAAGAAGAATACCATTGTCAATATGCGCTGCTTCCACACTGATCACCACGGCAGGCGTTGGGTTCTCCGCCTGTTGGATCTGACGCTTGACTGTGGCAAGAGTGTTGTTATACACCCTCTGCTGGTAGCTCTCCGGTAGTGTGTTCCAGGTATGCATCAAGAATGTATACGTGTCTGCAACGCCAGGCGAGGTTAACAATTTGCGACCTGTTACAGCGCAGCAGGATACGATCTTACCACTGTCATTCTTGCAGTTGAAGTAGTTCGAGCGATCAGGTCTGTCCGCTTTCAGCTTTGACTTGGAAGCTTTCGGATGAACACTATTGGTCTTTTTCCACACCAGGAGAGCATGGCGCAACGCGGTGCAGGTAAACATGATCAGTGGCGAGGGTATATGACCGTCCTTGTCGTCAATCATGGAATTATAAAATCCATCAGCATACTTACTGCGGTTATTTGCCCGATGATAAAATTTGATGTAGATAAACCATGGGATTGCTTCCGCCAGGAAGTAAAGTGGGCGCTAGCCATTCATTAACAGCTTTCGACTCTCTCTGCGTTGGATTTGGACCACGTACACCACCTTCCACACGCTCTGCTATAGTAAAAAGATACTTATTGTCTACCAGAAGGGAATCAATGAATTCCAAACGCTCTGCGGTGGATTCAAAGCGGTGGAGATCATAAAGCTCTGCAATGTTGTCCCTTGCTGATTGAATAAAATGGGATTTAACCTTATCGACTTGTGCGCAAACCTGGTACCAGTTTGAGCGTGTAATATCCAATGTGGGCCGTTGCTTCAGCATACCTCTTTCAAGATCTCCTTTGTGCGTGCCTCAAATGCTATTGACCAAATGTTGTTTTGCTGCATTGCGGTGTTCCAGTATGTCTCTATTATCTGCCAGTGTGGCACTGTAGCTAATGCTTTCGCAACGCGTCGCGTTGAACAACTTACCATCTCCAAGTCACTTGCACTCATAAACGGCTGACTGTTCCACATGTAGAGCTCCAGGAGCCTGCCCATTGCAAAAACAAGACGCATCATGTCAGAGTGACGAAATCGATGGATGCTGCGACTTCGGGAGACCACTGATCGAGGTGTAGACACCGCCTGCGGTTGCAATTGTCACTGCCTCTGTCTCTGATTCCTTTCTGTAGCTCACATTCGCAGTGGATTTGTAATGATCGCGCGGGCTTCTGGATTCGGGATGGGGGTAGGCAGGTTTTCAAGACTGCTGAGAGGAGTGGGAGTGCTAGCAATGCGGGATGCGGGGCTGGATACGACACGACGTGTTGAGTCTGTCAGTGTGATTCCGCTGGGTGCTGGTGTGTTACGACTGCTTGTACCCGGCGTGGCGGTTGGAGTAATTATTGACTGTCGCTGTGTAGCGGACGGGGTGGAAGTCACGCGTTGAGTGATATCTGCCACACGATAATTGTTCAGCAAAGATGAGGGGGTGGAGTTCTGACCTTGGATTGTAGAGGCTACAGAACTCCCTCCTTGAGAGGAATCCCTCTCACCAGCCGGTACAGAAATGCGTCTCTTAGCAGGGGGAAGTTGAGAATTTCCCAAAGGCCCACGCTTTTGTTGATTCTGACGATTAGAAAGACTTCAAACATTTTGTACGACTGGAGAGGTGACAGGGTGAGGGCTTTGGGAAGGCATCATCCAATATGGATGTTCGACATTAAGACTGTGGGAATAATATCCTCTGCATGCATATGCAATGGCAGGCGAGGTAGACTCCTATTTGAGTGACCCTGGAGGGATTCGCCAAACAAGGGAGGCGCAGTGTTGACCACGCTAGACTCTAAACTGTGACAATACTCGGGGACGAGATCCCTTCAAAAGCATTCAATTATGGGGTTAACTGCCATCAGATTCAACTCAGATTAAACTCAGCATTGATATTCACAGTTACAGCAACGTCTGAAGGGCTATTGGCACCACTTGAAGGGTGTTTATGCCATCTTGGCGTGATTATCATCGTATTGCACTCGTTCTTGGCACAATACTTCGAACCATCGATTGTGTATATCTTCAGCTTTCCGGTGGAAATCCCCCTTTGGCAGAGCTAAAAGCATCGCGAAGCGAACAATGACGTATTCTCTATCCTATGACATCAGTTGCGTCTGCATTTTCCACCGCTAGGCATTTGTAGCCGTGTTGGATGGTTGCACAGTTGGGAGAACTTGAGAACTACTCGGTTTGCTCCGGGATGCACGAGGTCTGAGCGGTAAAAGTGGTATGAAATGCCAAAGCAACGCCCGGTGTTGCAAACTGTCCTCACCGCAAGTACTAAATCTCGTCTCGAGGCTTGTCGTTCATGAGGTGCCTGGTGGTGCGGCAAGATCAAGGCTGCGCTGTTTTGTGTTCGTTAACCAACAAAACTTACAAGGTGAACCTTGAACCAAGAAATCGCCGGAACTCGTGTATATATATCCCTTCTTTCCGCCTACATCTCCTTTCTCTTTTCCTCCCGTATTATACACACCGACAGCATCCTGATCTCGACATCACGTGACTTGCACAAAACAACACCTCTCAATCCAAAACACAGCCGATAACCTACACAACTGTGTACGTTCATTCTGGGCTTCCTTTCGCTATGTTCAACTGTATCATAATGCTACCACCTCGGATGTAGATTTATTTTCAACCCGCAGCGATGACACCAAAGGGCAGCCGCAAAGGAAAGGGGAAGGCAACTGCTAGGGCAAAAATGCCGACATCGGTTATAAATCGACGCCTGTCGTTGGATCGGGACTGTATAAAGGGATTCATCTCGGAACACATCCGTGGACTCATACGGATATTCAATGTTTGTGGTATCAAGAATGAGAGAGCCTGGGACCTCTTTTATGATATAATCTTTCTTGATTCAGTCACGACTCGCCACTTTTCACAATTCCAGCTGATGTGGCCGCACCGCAGGAGCAGGAGTTCACCTTTCCGGGAGTGGTGGACAGCCTTCCGCTCACATATATGGCAAATCTTTAACAAAACCCGAGACCAAATGAACAATTGGAGGTGGGACAACCCCCGTGCCTTCAGAGATCAAGTCGATCGCTCCAATCTGCAGACAACCAGCTCGGGAAAGGTTAAACGCGCCTGTCAGCGTTTCTCTTGGTATGGTAGCGATGATCTCAGGGCAAAGATTGAGCCGCCAAGCTGCCGGCAGTACAAGCCAGGCGACTTCCTCGCCGTTAGACCAATGAATTGGGATGAGATAATCGATGAGGATGATGATGATGAGAACTGGGAGGATCCTGGAGCGCCGAGCGGTGGACGGAGCCGTGCTGGGGATGACAATGACAATGACGACGGCGAGGGTGAGGAGGACACGCAGGGCGGTGAGAAAGGGACCGGGAAAGGGAAGGGAACAAAGGATGGGAAGGAGAAAGGGAAGGGGAAGGGGAAAGGGAAGGGGAAGGGGAAGGGAAACGGTAAAGGGAAAGGTATTGTTAAACTGTATGAGGCAGACTGGGACACAGAGGGCTAACTGGAGCGGGTATATTTAGAGCCGGAAGCATCGCCCGCCATGTCAATGTCCTCAGATGATGATACCGACTCTACTGAGTCGGACGGCAAATATCACTCAGAACTTGATCCTGATGTGGATATGCGCATGGAGGATGATGTGGATGCACCGGACGGCGTTGATTGAGATGGCGATGTGGATATGGAAAGGGACGGTGATGATGAAAAGGAGGAAGATGAAAAGAAGGAAGATGAGGAGGAGGAGGAGGTGGATGAGGATGAGGAGGAGGATAAAGATGAGGATGATGGCAAAGAACCTCGGACGATTGGCCAGGGAGAGATTGTAAATACATCGGCTGACGATGTAGATATCATGGTAGACGATCAGCCAATCGTGCTACCTGAGCAATGCCAGGAGATGCGCAAGCATACCCCATGGCCACAACCTCCGGCGTCTGCCCCACGGCCACAAATCCCGGACTCTCGCCCACGACCATGAACTCTGGAGACTCATCCCCTCAGTGGGCTGGAGCATTTGGGGCTTATGACGCCGCAAAAACCTCGCCCGGCGGTGCCAACTTAGCAAGAAGCTGAGGCAGCCGGAAACACCTCGGATGTGGATGTGGATCAGCAGCTGCTGATTGAATCGGCAGGTGACGACAGTCTCCCCGATATCCCTCTCCCTGATGTTTCTCTCCCCGATGTCCCTCTCCCTGATGTCCCTCTCCCTGAGGCATGCCCGGATGGCTCGGTAGGCGAGGAGTGAACCAGTCCTCGCGTTGCAGAGGAGGTGATGGTTGTTGCGTTCGGGTTAGGGTCGGGTTCTTGTCTTGTTCGTTTCCTTTGTGCTAATGTATTTATCTCAGGCATTGATTATTACACGCGTTGCGAGGTTTTTGGATTGCTCAAGGTTTATTTTATTTATAGGTTTTGTATTGGTTTTATTTTATTGGTTTCTTTTTATTCATAGTATTATGGGACATCGCGCATGCAGTGTTTTTGCAACTCCTGGCGTGTAAGGAACCTCCTTGTGATGGTGTTGAGGCTCAATAAATCTCTCAAGTATCGTGAGCTTATACCCACA